>CEUI01000419.1_pt1 | contig 101269 bp, 97 predicted proteins | sample 531411 | NCBI WGS metagenome assembly CEUI01 (sample SAMEA2622841, study PRJEB7988) | marine metagenome | isolation source: saline water (ENVO:00002010), including
CCCACTGTTACTGATAGTGCTACTTTATCGCATACGGATACGCCAACGCTCTCACATACGGATACACCAACAGATACTCATACGGGTACAGCTACAGTTTCCGCTACGCCGACAGTTACACAATCCCATAGCGCAACGGGGACGAGCACGGCAAGTGCAACTTCTACAGCTACGCGCACGCATACACGAACAGCAACATTAAGCGCTACAGGTACCGCAACGAAAACTATAACATTAAGCGCGACACCCTCTGTAACCTTTAGTGCTACTCCAACTGCGACAGTTAGTTGTTCGCAGTGTTTCTCAATAAGCGGTCATACTAATAGTTGTTATAATGGAGATTACGAACCGTGGGGATCTCATGGAGGAAAACAAGTTTGGAGATTATATACGGGAGGATGTAGCTCAAACAATTACGCTTATATATATTGGAATAGTGGAACGAACCGATGGGAATTAAGTTATTCTATGTATAGTGATACCTCCTTGGGGTATGCTTGGCACGGTAACGCTTCGTCAACTGGCGGAGACTGCCCTGACGATGTATCTTGGGTGGACTGGACTGGTGCAAGTATAACTATCGCGGGGGCTTCTTGTTTAACTGGCACAGCTTCTGCCACGCATACGGTTACTTCTACAGCATCCCTGACACCTACCCAAACCGCAACTGGCTCGACTACTCAGACGGCTTCTGCCACACCTACAGCTTCCGTTACGCGTACAGTTTCCGCTACGCCCACCCATACGGTCTCCATTACGAGTACGTCCACAATCACAAAGTCTGCAACTGCTACCGCGACGCATACTATAGATAGTAGATTGAAATATGGTTGTAAATGCACGAATTTATTATCTGATGGTAGTTGTTGGCCCGCGCATCAAGTATATGGTATCGGACCCCACGCTACCATAGGGCTGCCCGCGACGAATTCCATTATTAAAATAGGTAGTGATTGCATTAAGGTTATGGGTTATGACGTTTTGAGCAGTCAGAATTATACTTGGAATGGTGTAACTTATGCTGATTGTTATAGTTGCTTGGGTATAACTTCAACGTCTAGCGCGACTCTTACACCAACGGCTACAATTTCTAAGACGCCCACATTAACGGCTACAGCTACAGGTAGCGTGTCTCTTACACCGACACCTACAATTTCTAAGACGCCTACATTAACGGCTACAGCTACAGGTAGCGTGACTCTTACACCGACATTCACGATATCTCATACGGATACACCGACTGTGACAGATAGTCATACACCGACAATCACTCATACGGTCACAAGTACACCGACGATGACGTGTTGTTTGCCAGATATAAAATGGTCCAGCGGGTATACGTCGTACACACTAGAAGATTCACGTTGGTGGGAGTGTCATGATGGATCCGAGGATCCAAATGGTTCTGATTGTCATGAACCATCTAATAATGCTAGTGGTAATGGTGATAACATTTGGGTTGCGGGTTATACCTCTTGGTCAAACGGAGACGTCGCTTTATATACTACTAATGCTAGTGGTAGCAGGCAGTGCTGGAAGGTAGTCGATGAAGATATAGTTAACGGTGCGTCTATGACCGAACCATATGACGACGGAGAAAATGGTATTTCGGGAGGCTGGTTAAAAGTATATTGTCGAGAACAAGAAAGATGCTGGACCCTTACGGATCCAGACGCAGCTAACGGACAGCCCTTATTGCCTCCTTCTGAATTTTTAGATGCTTGGGAAGAATGTCCCTGTTGTTATACGAGAACTGCTACAGCTACAGAATCTCCCACGCCAACGGTCACGAGCTCCGCGACAGCTTCTGTTTCTAGTACGCCTACAGTTACAGCTTCTGTTTCTAGTACGCCTACAGTTACAGCTTCTGTTTCTAGTACGCCAACGGTTACGCATTCTATTACGCCTACAGTCACATCGACGACAACTGCAACGGCTACATCGAGCGCTACAGCTACATCGAGTGCTACGGTAAGCGCAACACCCACCTTAAGCGCAACACCTACGGTAACCGCTACGGAGCCTTATGCGGCAACTTCGACAGGAAATAGTGGGGACGAAGTGGATGAAGATGCATGTGAAAATGCCCCAACGTGGGAGTCTGGGTTATATGGAGAAGGACAATACATTATACATGATGGCTCTTGTTATTTATGTGATCGATTCCTCGGCTGCGGCCCGGGTGGGCCACATCAAGGAGACGGTAATGGTTGGGTTTTAGAGGGAGAATAAAATATTATGTCAGAAAAGAAAACAATTAGATTTTGTAATGAGCCACCGGCTTTGTCAGAACATATTGATCCTGAAGATATGCAGAAAATTTTTGGAAAAATTATTCCTATACAAAAACCCAATAAGCCCAATCCTCCCACAGAAGTGGCTTGTTATTATTGGTATAAGGCTGGAGTAGACTGCAAGAGAATGCTTCAAGCGCAAAACAACAGTTTACAGTTTAAGTATGAAAGCGGAGAGGGTTCTTATATAGGACATCCTTTTTCTTGGCCTCTTGCTAAAGGTTTAATAACTGATCAAAATTTTATACAAAATATAGAAGCTAAAAATGCCGTGGGTAAATGGCTTTATTGTAATGATTGTGACCCCTATAAGCATTATACAATAATGATTTATTATCAAAAAGTAACAAATCAAATAGTTGAAGATCCTTATGGAGAAACGCCTCAATTCGTATCTTGCTCCAGTAGAACAACTCCGCCTGATGCTCCGACCTATTTGGATTTTGTTAATTCTGGCACGGTAAATCGATGTCCAAATTATTATAAAGTAAAGCCCTGTATAGATTGCGGCGGATATTGGTCTTCGGCGGGTACGAATTTGAATCCTAATGATGAATTTTATATATCTTTACCTCCGAACCAAGCTATTCATCCTGCTTATCCGTATTTAAGAATGCCCAAATGGTATAACATTTATCAGTACGGTAGATACATAAAAAAGAATGCGGATTACGATTGTTATATTTCTTCGGCTACTGGTAGTACAATAATGGGTAAAAATTATGTGCCCGTTGATCTCACGGGGAAAACATATAATGTTGTAGATAAATCTTGGAATAATAGCGGAACCAACATAGCCGGAAGCATGTACCCTATGTCAAGCTGTTCGGATTGTTTACACGAGGTAATTATCGCTATAGAGTTTTGCGGTGAAGATTGCGATACAAATGATCTCATAAACGCTTACAACGGAAATGTTTTAGTTGATCCCGCAGCAGCGACAAGAGCGGCGGACTGTTTATCTAAAGGTCACATAAGGCTGACTCGACACTATCCATACCCTTGGCTAAAACAATATCTAATTAGAAATAATGGTAAACTTTATCAAAGTCAAGCTAAAGGGGTAGGAAGGACGGATTGCGCAAAGCTTGTGCATATCTCGTGCCCCAATAGGCTCGTAAGGCTTTGGACTAACTATCCTTATATTGATGCTCTTGGTAAAACAGTATTTGTGAATTCTACGGGTTCAGGATTCCCTTACTGGAGTTATATATATAAATCATCATCCTCTTTACCCACCGCTTTTTATAATGATTGTTGTAATTGTGTTTCTTTAGGTGGCACGATAGGTCCAAAGGAAAATTGCCCACAGCCTCCTCCGCCGCAGCCGCAGCCTCCTCCGCCGCAGCCGCAGCCTCCTCCGCCGATACTCCCTCCGGTCGGAAATCCGAATAACGGAGGGGCACCACAGGGTACGCCGAATAAAGGTCCAGTTTATAAAATATTAATGTTAGACTCCAACGGTGATACTTTTCATATTTGGGCATTTAGTTTACCGGGCACGGCAAGTTATAGGAGAACTTCCGGGAGTATTTTTACAAAATGGACTGGCACATGGATATGTACTCGAAAATGGAATGGTCGTCGATATCCAAATGGTCAGTGCATTTTTGAGCAAACTTGTGCTAAATTTAAATTAAATCAAGAGACCGACCTTCTTATTTATACTAAACTAGCCAACGTCGGCCAACTGGGCACAACGCCTACTACGGCTTATTGGGATAGCGGCGGACCTTTTCACGACACCTTTAATGTTTGTAACTCGCTAGGGTGTTGATTCATTTTAAGTGTATATAATAGAGTATGAAAGTAGTAGATATCGCAAACGAAATATGGATGGAATTGGGTTCTCCGTCGACTTTAGCTATTCCCCCTATAGCTTTTTGGCTAAGATCTAACGTGGGAGAGTTAAATTCTCGCATAGCTCAAGATTTTTATTTAGATCCTAACGATTTCGAACTAAAAAGGGTTTATAAAGACAAAACTGGAACAGATACAATAATAGAAATAAGTGACGACGAAAAAGCTATTTTAAAAAAAATGTATTTAATTCATCATTATGATGTAAAGTTAAGGGAATCGCTTGGAGCGGCGTCAACAGATAGTTGGGTCGAAATAGAATCAGATGGCACCTCCGTAAGGCGCGTTAATAAAATACAGCAAAGTCAAACTTATCAAGTCGCAAAGAAAACTGAGATGGAAGATTTGGAAAAATTAGTGCACGCTTATAAATCTAACTGTGCCGCTCCGATTCAGGTTGCTGGAGACGATACCACCGCAGGAGACTTTGGTGGAGAAGACACTTACACAATTAGAAGTAGAGACGTTATATAATGGCAGACTTATTATCAAGCACAGATAAGACATCTTTTCAAAACTCCGTTTTGGATTTGTTCGATACTTTTGGCCGAACCATTACAGTTCATAAAGAGCCGCAGAAAAAAGTAACCGCCGTAAATCCAACTGATGCGATTTTGCCGGGATACAAAAATACTTCTAATGTTGAAAATATAGAATACGTTCCGGTCTCCGCTTCTTTCACGGCTATGGTTCGCTATCAAGATAAGCAGGGCGTAGAGGTCGAAGCCGATGCAGGAATTGGTATCCCCGTGGGTAAGGTTTCTATTAAAGTAAAGGAAGACTGTAGAAACTATATCAACAACGGACGAACTGAGCATGTCGAAATTGATGGTAAGTCTTTTAAGGTCGCTAGTAACGAGTCGGTCAAAGATCATTTCGGACTAAAGTTATATGTATATTTTCTAGAAGAGGCTGGGTAATGCGCAGGTTAAATAAGCAAAAGCTCAAAAGAAAGTTCGTAAAAATCCTCGTAGAGGATAAAGGCGGCAAAGCAAAAAGTGCAGCTTATAAGCAAGCAAAAATCCAGTTCGAAAAGAAAAAGAGGGAAATGCTTAGCGCGTTTGATAATCATCCTGTAACTAGAGAAATACAAGCGGGGCCCACAGGATATAATATGTCGGGCACATTAGGCGGTTATGGAAATTTATATAGCTTTATAGGCTTCGATGCGGGTACAGACCCAATAAGTCCTGTTAGGCTGGCGCTACAAGTAGAGACAAGATTAATCAGAAAAGCCATCGTAAAGAAAAAAAGCAATAGCGAAGTAGAGTGCAGATTTGAAGTTAAGATGCCCACCAAGGAGTCCTTGGCTAAATTAGCTCCCATGCCTTGGGAGCCGGGTAGCTGGTTATTAAAGATCGAAAGAGGCATATCCGGTTTAGGTTATTATATTTATAAGAAGTACATAGAAAAAAGTAGGTCAGGAAGCGGAATACAAAGCTATAATAAAATTATGGGCAGAACTATGTACAGGAGAACCAGTTATATAAGCGCGATTTTAAACACATTTAAGAAGGGATTAGCATGAAAACTCAATACGAAAATAGAGTAATGTCCAGTTTCTATCTATGGTTTGACCATCACCTCTTAACCAAGGGGGAGGCCTATACTAATCATAGTTCTAAATTTTACCCAGTAAATACCACTTATTATGGTTATACTTCTTATGGAGCGCCGTATAAGCAATTCGTTTCGGACTCTTCTATTGCTGGCGCTACAGTCGCTAGCGGCGTGTATGTAAGCGGTACAAGTGCGGGCGACCTAAAAGCAACCGGTGAATACCCATTATATGACATTAATTATGATCAGGGTCAAGTATATTTTAGCGGCGATATCGCTTCTGACGCAGTAGTTAGCGGCAACTATGCGGTTAAGGACTTTAATGTATATTTGACCAGTAAGGCCGAACAAGAACTGCTTTTTGAGGATAAAATTAATTTAAGGGCCGCTACGACTCAAGTGGAAACCGGCTTGGCTCCAGAAGCCGAAACTTATCCAGCTATTTTTATTAAAAATAATGGTGGCCAAAACGAACCATTTGCTTACGGCGGTGAGGACAGAACTGAAATAAATATGAGAGCAATAGTCCTTGCCGACTCACAATTCAACGCTGACGCAGTTTGTTCTATATTCAAAGACAGCGTAAAAACACTGGTCCCAATCATACCCGATGAAAATTATCCATTTAATGCCTTCGGGGGGCTAAAATCTGGTGTATATAATTATACGGAACTGACTAGTTCGACACCAAACGTCGTGTTTATTAATAACGTGGAAGTGTCAAGGTTTAGTCTGGGTTATATGGAAAACTTGAAAAATACTAACCCGGACGTATTTAAGGCAATAATAGATTTTGAGATAGAGGCGTACCGACAACCTCGGGCGAGTTAAAGCGGCTGGAAAGTTCCCAAAACTAATATTAAACTGTAAAAAAACATAAGGAATTATAGTACTATGGCCAGAAATAGAATCATTTATCAAAGTCAGGCCCTTTACGCCGGCCCCAAAAAGGATGCGAACGGTAGTTGGCGTCACGAGACCGGTACGGAGGAGCCTAAACAATTACATCGAATTCAAAGTGTTAACTACAACTTTGACATCGCTAGACAGGACGTCAATCAGTTCGGTAACCTAGCTGCGATTGACCGTATCGTTTTGGAGAGTCCTACCGTTGGTTTGGATTTTTCTTGGTACGTGTGCAGTTTTTATAATGAACAAGTAATCGGTCTTAAAGTCGACAACAGCTTGAGCTCTTGCTTGACTGATATTCTCGACAATAACGCTGGCGAAAGAAATTACTACGTTCGTGTTGTCAAAGACGGCTCCGACGTAAATAATAATAGCGCTACGTTGACCGGCGACGGTACGCAAGGATCTACCGTTCAATCCACCGTTATTGGTATCGGCAACGGCTTCTTGTCATCTTATACTCTCGAAGGCGCAGTTGGTGGGTTACCTACCGCTAGTGCTAACGTAGAGGCTCTGAACATGAGGTTCATGCACGGTACTGGCGCTGGAGACAGCACGAAGGCTGGAAACGAGACTGCGTATCATTACGCTCCGCACGTTAATCCTTCGGATGGCGCAGCAAATACCAGTTACGTTTATTCGTTACACACCGGTATGAATCACGCTTACGATGGAGCAACTACCGCACTGAAGCCCGGAGACGTTAGCTTAACTATCCCGGATCCCGGTGGTGGTGTTGATATCGTTAGCGATCAAAAGATTCAAAGCTTTAACATCAGCTTTGATATGGCTCGTGAGCCGATTAATAAGTTGGGCAGCCGCTTCGCGTTTGCTAGAGAGATTACCTTCCCGATTACTGTTACCATGTCGTGCGACGCAATCGTGGGCGATTTCAAGACCGGTGCGTTATCCAACATTATTGATCTTGACTCCAGTCATGATATCACTGTTGAAATGAAAAAGGGCTCGTCTGATCATATCGCTGCCGTCCTTAAGGGCGCCAAGCTCGATAGTCAGTCCTTCAGCGCTTCGATTGGTGACAATAAGACCGCAACGCTCTCATGGAGCTCTCAGATTGGCTCGTCTGCTCAAACAGACGTTGGTCTCTTCCTGAGCGGATCTGCTGTAGAGTAACATTAATAATAGCAATTAATCTCAGCCCCCCGAATTTGGGGGGCTTTTTTTTGTAATATAATGTCTATTTTATGTATAATATTATGAGGTAAAGGTCTAATGGAAAGGGATAAGGCAAAAGATTTTATTAAATTTCAGCACAAGCGCAAAACTATTAATTTGTGCAAGGCTTTTTTATTTCTCATCGAAGACGCCAAAGACAAGGGGGATCCCTTAACTAGTGATTCATACCAAAAAATTAGAAAAAGAGTATTAGACTTTGGTAATGATGCGATAAGAGAATTCGAAGAGACGATGGATGGATTTAATATAAATTTTAACAAGGATTAAGAATGAAAAAACTATACGAATTTAAACTACCAAAAGTAGAAAAAGTAAAGGAAACTACCACAGAAAAAAACGATCAAGGGCAAGAAGTCTCTACCACTACGGAGGTAGAAAAAACGGTAGATAAGAACTTCTTTATTAAAAGGCCTACGAGAAGATTATTTGATGAAGCTGAGCTTTATTATGGAGTTAAGTTGTCAGAAGGTATTAAGGCGGGGCTACTTACTAGAGCGCTTTTGGCCAAAAGATTTAGTAATGATGGAGGAGTTCTAGGCGAAAAAGAAAAAGAGCAGTTTCAAGAGTTGTACGAAGATCTTTTTGAAAAGCAAGTAGAACACCAAGCTTTATCCTTAAAGACTAAAGAGGAAAGGAGCGCCGAAGAAAACGAAAAATTTGAAGAGCTCCAAGATTGGTTAAAAGAGGCCAGATCTAAGGTACAAGAATTTGAGATGCAGCAATCTTCCCTTTACGATCAAACCGCAGAAAATCGAGCGCGCAATAAAACTATTCTTTGGTGGGTATTATATTTAGCTTATCAAATCGATGGGGAGGGTAACGAAGAGCCCTTTTTCGGAAGCGGAGATTTTGACTCTAGAATTTTAAAGTATGACGAGTATGAAGAAGAGGAAGAGGATTTTAATTTAGATGTAATTAATAAATTCTTTTATTATATTAGCTTCTGGTACGTAAGTAAGACTAGTGATCCAGAACAGTTTATAGAACTAATAAAATATGCTGAACAAGCTGATCTAATTGAAAGGGGAGAGACGGATGTCACATTTGAAGAAGAAACAGAAGAAGAAGTAGAAGAGAAAGCGGAAGAGGTAAGCGAAAAAGAAGAGCCCGATAAAGATAAAGAGGGCGAATAGCGTATAGTACCAATCCTGCCCCCGTAACTGGGGGCTTTTTTATTATGGCCAAATTGTCACAAACAGAACTAAAAATTCTATACTTTGACGTATTGAATGGATATACGGAAATTAAAAACACACCCTTGGGCACGGTTTACTCTAAGCACCTTAATGTTTTCGACTCCATAAGCACAGACAAGGATCAACAGAAAGCTCTACAAAAGGCTAAAAAAATGGGCCTGCCCACGGAAGAAGAACAATTAATATATTTAGATAAAGAGGGACTCTGGGGTGATGAAAAAGAAAGAGAGATATATGAATTAGAGGGTATGCTTAATAACCTTGCTGATACTAAGAGTAATTTATTTTTAAAATCTCAAATCAGAGGCATAGAGGCGCAAATAGAAGAAACGGAAAAACAGATAGGAAAATTAAAGACTGAAAAAGCTGAGATGGTGGGACTGACCGCAGAAGCGTATGCTAGTAAAAAAGCGAACGAGCTTTACATGCTTAGCGTTTTATACAAAGATAAAGAATTTAAAGAGTTGGCCTTACCGGAAGAAAAATATGATGAGCTAAATGATAACGACATGTCTTTACTCTTGGCAACCTATAACATAGGAATGAAAAATTTAAATATTAACGACATTAAGCGTATAGCTTTGTGTGGATTTTTTGTTAACTTTTTTTATCTATGTGAGGATAATCCATATATATTTTTTGGCGTGCCAGTTGTTAAATTAACTTATTATCAATCTGAGCTATTTTCTTACGGTAGATATTTTAAACATCTAGCTTCTGAGTCCAAGAACAAACCTCCTAGGGAAATCATGGATGACCCCGATCGGCTGGCCGAATTTTACGAGATGTCCAAAAAGGCTGAGGAATTTATGGACAAAAATGATAAACGCGCAAAGGATGGTAAGCAAAATGTAGCTTCTAGTCTCGTGGGAGCTACTGCGGAAGATCTAGAGCTATTGGGAATGTCTCCTCAAGAAGGCGATATAGATATAACGGACTTTGCGAAAAGTAAGGGCGGCGTAGTAGAATTCGATGATATCATGAAATTACACAGCTAATATACTCATAAAAAAGTGTAATAAATAGGTAAGGTAAAGGGTATATGGCACGATCAGATTCTGATATTATTGTAGATCTTAGGCTACGCGTTGATAAAGCAGAGCGCGAATTGGCGCGTTTTGCTAGAAAGGCTGAGCGAACCCAAATAAACCTTAAGGGTATAGATCATAGAAAATTTACCCAACCTCTCGGTAAAATTACCGGTTCCGTTTCAGAATTTAACAAGTCTCTTGAAGCTTCTAATGCTCGTGTTATTGCCTTTACTGCTTCTGCCGGAGTTCTGTTTACCGTTACGAGAGCTTTTTCTGAAATGGCTAAGGCCGCAATTGAGGTAGAGAAAACTCTCGCTGACGTTAATGTAATCCTTAATCAATCAGAAAGAAACCTTAAGAAATTCGGAGCGGGACTTTTTGATATAGCCAAGAAGACCGGTCAAAGCTTCTACGAGGTGGGTGAAGCCGCTGGAGAATTTGCTCGTCAGGGCTTATCGATGGAGAAAACTCTTACTCGCACGAGAGACGCTTTGATTTTAATGAGATTAAGTGGCATGGACGCTCAATCTGCCGTGAGCTCTCTTACAGCAGCTATTAACAGTTTTAATAAGACCGCGCTTACTTCTACCGAGATCATTAATAAAATGGCAAATGTTGATGCCGCTTTTGCTGTTAGCACAAATGACCTAGCTGAAGCCATTAGACGTGTCGGCGCTAGCGCAGAGGGTGTTAATGTTACTTTTAATGAATTGTTAGCTACGGTTACCTCTGTTCAGCAGACTACTGCTCGTGGAGGTAATGTTATTGGTAACTCTTTGAAAACTATCTTTACTAGAATTCAAAGAACTGAGGTTATTAATCAATTAAAATTCTTGGGTGTTCAAGTTAAAGAGACTAGTGGCGAAATGAGGCCCGCCATGAATATCCTTAGAGACCTAGCGAAAGCTTATCAAGGCTTAACTCCGCAACTTAAGGCGCAGACTGCCGAATTAGTTGGTGGTGTTTACCAGATGAACATATTAAAAGCTCTTTTGAAGGACTTGGGTAGTGGGTATTCTGTTTATTCTCAAGCTTTAAGCACGGCTAATAATTCTACTGACGAGGCTATAAGAAGAAATGCGCAGCTTAATAAAACTATGGCCGCCATGCTTAATGAAACCGTACAGAACCTTACTAAGATGGGTTCAGAAATAGGTAAGATGACTTTCGAGCCCGTTTTCAAAAAGTTATTAGGCAGTTTTAACAAGTTGGCTGAAGAGACTGAGATTTTTGGTGACATAGGAAGCTTTTTCGGTTTCGATGAAAAAGAAGCTGGTCAATTCGGTAAGAGGTTAGGTGAGGGAATATTTAAATCGATCGGTAACTTCTTGCAAGGGCCGGGATTAGTGGCGCTGGTGTCTATTGCTGGCAAGTTGTTTATCGATTTTACTAAGTTCCTTGGTAAGTCTACCATAGATATGATGAACTTAAATAAAAATAGCCAACAGCAAGCCGCTATTCAGCAACAAATACAAGCTATTTTACAAAATTCTCCCCAACTGGTTCAGCAAATAGAAACTAAAGAAAAGTCTCGTCTTACTGTTGAACGAGAAATCCTCATGACTCTTAAAGATGAAATTAGGGCAAGGGAGGCTATTGCGAGATTATCTAAAACTATGGCTCCCGGGGTAGTTGCTGGCGGCGTTGGAGCCAAGATTGATAAAAGCGCGGGAACGACAACATTAGTAAAAAGAGGTTACGCAGGTTTTATTCCTAACTTTAGAGGTGACGCTATGGAGATGATGGGCGCCATAGCGGGAGGATATACGCCGGGAGATGTAAGACAAAAATTTATACCTAATTATGGGCAGGTAACCTATAATACTGCAGAAAAAATAAAACATTTCCCCAACTTTAAGCAACCCGCAATTATGCCCCCCGCGGGAAGTAAGGCGGGTAAAAATTACAGAAATAATTTCGAAAGTCAACACGGATTCAATCCATATGCAAGTGGCGGATTTGTTCCCAACTTAATGGAAGTCCTCACCTCATTAAGAACTATCTTTCATAAAAAGGGCTCGGGGAGCACGGGCAAAATGGATAAAAAATTATCCGCGACTAGAGAGCAACTAGTGTCTAGTCAAGGGACGCCTGCTTGGCTTAAGCCTATTTTGGGTTATGCTTTAACCCCCGGAGAAAAAGTAAACATTCATACTATGGGACAGTTGAGTGGAGTAACTGCGCGTGAATCTGCGGGTTTTGCTACAGGAACGGGTCGAGCGGCCGATCTCAAAGGAAGACAAATGGAGTCTGCAATTGCTGGTCGACCGGGAATGTTTGGCATTAACCGTTATCAGAGAGACCCAAATATAACAACCCCTAAAACTCCTTATGATTTAGGGCAAAGGGCAGGCGGTAGAAATTTTCCCGTAGAGTCTAAGCCCGAATTAAAAACGAAACAAATAGCTCAAATATTTGCGAAGACTTTATATGAAAATAATAGCTCTAGCTTAAGGCACCTTCGTAGGCGTCTTTCGTCAAAAAAGGGTGATCCTCAGGCCGAGATGCTTTTAGATAAACTGCAGAGAACTACAGGCAAGGCTATAGGAAACAGGGATACTGAAATTTCTAAATACACGGCCGGAGAAATGAACAGCCTCCGCGAGATGAACGCTGCTATGGGGTTCGATACAAAAAACGCTATAGCGGCCCATAAACAAGGTTTATTTCATTCAGGCGGTCTTATTCCTAATTTTGCGACGAAACATGGTAAAGCTCAAAACAAGTCCGGTCCTGCTAGAAATATTGGCCAATTAGCTACTATGTTAGTTCCTCAAGCAGCTAGTGTAGCTAATAGAACTCACGAATTTATTTATAAGGGCTCAAAATATTCCGTACCCGTAAGAGGTTATTCAAAAAATAAAATGAAAAGCGGTAAGGGGTTCGAGGGGCTGCATAGCGCCACGAAACAAGCGCTGACTGGTGTAGCTAACCAGTATAGTGGAATGATTGATCCTCCCCTCGGGGCAAAAATGGACCCATCAAAATACTACAACAAGGGAGCAATCGCCGCGGCCGTAGGTACGCTTTTCGAGTCGGCAATTAATGCCGCTTTCTCTAGAAACGTAGACAAGGAAGGCGTAACTTGGGATGTACGAAGAGGAACTAAAGGCACTGGATCTGTTCGAAGACTCTTTAGTGATTATAAAACTCCGCATGCGGATTTTAAAAATTCCACTAGTATGGAAAATCTTCGTAGCATGGCTAAGAAGTATGAAAATGAACGAGGCGCAAGAAAAGCTTACGGCTTCGTTCCGAACTTCTCCCCGCTGCAAGATGCGTTTGAAACAGAGAAGCGCATGGGTGGAAAACCCGTATTAGATTATCATCCGACCGTGGGATATTACGTTAGGGATGGAAAAACGCAAGGTAATTTCGGGGATGTTAAAAGAGATCATCCGGAGGGTATACCCACAGCCATTAGAAACTCCAAAAAAATGCAAGATGCTCTTGCGGCGGAGGGGCACGTACCTAACTTCGCCGAGGGCGGCGCAGGAACAGGATTAGACTTCGCAGCTATTTCCGCTGGAGCGGCTATGGCTGGGTTTGGTTTTATGCAGCTGTCTGAGTCTTCCAAGACTTTAGCTGAGGCCCAGCGTTCTCTATCTGAAAAAGTAAATGAAGCAAGAAAAGCTGAAGCGACCGCGTCCAAAGAGCTTCAAGCAGAAATAGATAGAACTCAACAAAAATACGAAAAAAATTCTCGCGTAATTGAACAGCATACACAAAGAACTCAAAAGCTAACCGAGCTTCAAGCCAAAAAAGCTGCCGTAGACGCCAAGCCCGTAGGTAAAGACGCAATCCGGAGAGAAACTATGCAAGCCATGGGGCTTGATAAAAATACTAAAGTGAGCTCTCTTTCCCCCGAGCAAAAAGCGGAATATAAAGGTATGCGCGGCATGGCCGAGGAGGATATACGAAAAAGAAGAGCGGCAGCGGTAGACAAAGAAATAAATCAAATCAATCAAGAGATTAACGAAAGTAAAAAGTCTGTTGGTAAAGCTAGAAGTAAAAACGCCGCAATAGACAAAACTATAGCGGGGCTAAATGAAGAGCTCGCGGCTCATAAGAAAAATTCCGCCGCCATAAATAAAGAAGCTGCAGCGCATAATGCGACCGCTACAAAAACGTCCCAAATGGTTGCAGGAACAGGGGGGACAGTCGAGGGTGCCCCCGGCAAGGGCGGTAAATATATGAATTTTATGTCCGGCGGCGGCGCGATGGCCGGAATGATGATGATGCCCATGATAGGCGGTACAGCCCGCGCGCTAGGACCTCAAGATACAGCAGGTAAAATGCGAACAGAGGCTGCCGTAAGCGGCGTGGAAAGCGGAGCTAACTTCGCTATGATGGGAGCCATGACGGGCAACCCCTACTTAGCTATAATTGGTGGTGTAGTTGGCGGCTTCCAAGCGCTAAGCGGAGTATTAGACTCTCAACTTAGCGTCCTTCCGGATTTAACCGCTGCGCATGAAAAAGCTAAGCAAAAGCTCACGGATTTTAATAATAGCTCTCAGAAATTTTTAACAGCATTCGGGCAAATGGAAGAAGCTATCGCGGATCCTAATATGAAGCCGGAGGATTTTGCCAAAAGACAAAAAGCGTTAGATGATGCCCTGATGGAGATACCTGCCGACATGCAAGCTAAAATTGCTGCAGCCAAGGGCGATACAGAAAAGATTAAGGAACTGTTTAGCTCCATGGCGAAGGAATTACAAGATCGTGAACGCCAAACTGCCGGTAGAAAAGAATTTGCACAAGAATTAGATGAAGAGCGAGGATGGTTTGTAGATTGGACAAGAAAGGCTGCTCGCTGGGCCGGAATGGATGTACAGCGCGGCGATAGAATGTTCGGCGAAGGTACGGCAGGGTCTCGTAGACAGGAGGCGTTTAGCAATAGATTATTCCGAGAGGTAGACTCTGAGATGTTAAAAGGGAACGTAGGAGATGTAAATGTCGCAGCATTAGAAAGATTTGTAGGAGATATTGGCAAAGAAATGGACCAGAGTGAGATGGCTTCATTCGTCGCTCTTATGCAGGAACTTGGTGTTCCCGAGGGGTATATTGATGACGTTAAAGAACTAGGAAAAAATGAAGAGGACGCGGCTGAAGCAGCCCAAGATTTAGCAGAGAAAGTCAGAACGGCCAAGGACGCCTTTGATAGTACAGCGGCTGCTGCGGAAAGACAAAAGAGACTGCAAGCGATTAATCATCAATACAGAATGCAAATGCAAAAGGTCGCGGAGGAAACTAAAATTGTTAACGCCGTTTTAGCTAATCGTATTACGATGGAAAAAGAATATGCTGACACCTTAAGAAAACTCCAAGAAAATAGATTAAAATTTGGCGTAGACTTAGCGGCCATGAGGGCTGGTAAACTATACGAAGGAAGCAAACCTTTCTTGGGAGATATAGAAGACGAACAATACAAAACATTAATAGGATTAAATAAAATCGTAGCTGAAAATATTATTAAAAATAGAGACGCTATAACAAAAGCTACTGATGAAGTTTGGAAGATAACTAATGAACAAATGACTAAGGCCAACGAGAAGTTGGCGACAATTAGAAATCAACAAGCTAGCGGGCAATCTGAAGATACGAAGATGATGAGAGACGCCTCGCGAGCCGCGGCGCTACAGCAAGCTCTGTTACCAGTAATTGAAGCTCATTTAAAAAGTATTAAAGATAATCCCGCGGACTTTGACGCTAATGAAAAATTTGTGGGCAGATTATATGGAGCGTTTAAGGAAGCCGGTATTGAAAACGCTAAAGTTATGGCAGAAAAATTTAGCTCGGACTTTAGTAGAGTAGAAAGCTCACTGCAAAATGAATTAGCTATTATTGCAGACGAGACCTTAAGGCAGAGAATGATACTCGAAGAAGAGTCCCAGCTACAAAAAGAAATATTAAGAGCTCAAGAAAGAATGGCTAGTTATGGTGGAATTAAAGATTTTATGGGTCCCGCTGGTTTAGCTCTAATGCCCAAAAATTTTGAAAAAATTCATAACATATTCGAAAGTCAAATAAAGGGATTTTATAGCGCACAAAATGGTGCGCGAGCGTTTGTTCCGGGCCGCGCGGGATCTGGAGAAATGTTTTTTGAAAATCCGAATGGAAGCATAGGACGTGGTAGAGACGCCATGAATACGCTTGACACGCTAATAAATAATTTAAAAATACGTGGGACCACTGGCGAAAGATTAGGTCCAGAAGCTTTTGGTCCGTTAGTCGGCCAAAGTATGCATGGAGTAATGGAAAGCTTAAGGTTACAAACGCTGGCTGCGAAATCAAATGTGGAAGATATTACTGGCATGACTATCGAACAGCTTGCAGCGAAACAAAAAGATGCAGAATATGCAAGAGCAGAGAAACTAGCTGAGACGGACCCAAACAGGGCAGCTATCATAAGGCGTGATGCAGACAGGAACAATATCGCGGCTTCTTTTAAGCAGGCCCTTTCAGAAGAAGGAAGAAAAAGGACTGCTGCAGAGCAAATTGGTCAACAATTAAAAATGAAAGAAATACCCGACCAAATCATACAAATGAATACGGGTATAAAAGCTTTAAATAGAATTTTAGAAATACAAGGTAATGAACTTGAAAGAAAAAACAGATCAGCCTTTATTAGCGCACTAAGAACCGTTGGGATGGATAAGCTAGCGGCCGATGTTAATGACGGAGCGTTGCAAGTAGCCAAGGAACGAGAAAGATTAGGGCTTAGAAACGCCAACAAAATCTCACAGAAGGAATTGACAGAGCATCTCCGACAACGTCAAGCACTGGATGCTACGATCTGGTCAGCGGGTAATGCGACGTCTGCGACGATGAGCATAGGAGCGAATAATATTGTGGATAGTCAAAGGCACTTGGCAAAGCAAAGCCACAAGCAAGGGTATAAAAATACTGTTAAAATAGCAGAACAACAAAGAAAGAATGCCTTTGAAGTATCAAAAGAGGAGGCCTCCGTGCGCGGAGGTCAATTGTCAGCCTTAAGCCAGAAAGTCACGGGCCATACGATGAGCGCATCGAACAACATCGTTAATCTTAATGAGAGCGGCTTTAATTTACTAAATGATAGCCTCCAAAGAATGATGTTTTTAAACGCTGAAGCCAAAACTCACAAAACCATGAAGGATGCTTCCACTAACCTTTTGGATAAGCTTGTCGCCGCAGGGACAATTACCGAGGAAGGAAGGCAGAAATACATGGACTTTTATACAAAAGACGATGTCGGTAAAAAGTATAAATACAAAGTCGGTGACAAAGAGTACGAGGGTATAATTGGCGAGGAGATGGTTGGAACATTAAAGGGGCTGAACGAGCAGACTATCGATATCTTTGAGCGGGCTGCACCAATAGCGATCGGAGGGGGTAGCAATCTGAGTAATTTAATATTTGAGGGCGCCGCTAAGCAAATCCAAGTTCTATCTCCAGATCTTAAAAATGAAATAAACGCGCTAGGAAATCAAGGGAAACTTGGTCCGGGGCGTGCGGCCGACGCGAGGCAGAAGTACAAACTTGAGGGCACCGAGCGATTGTATCAGGATACGGGCGCCATCTCACGTGAGGCTGGGCAGTCACTGATTCAAACGGCGAGCAAGGGCGGCGTAGTTGGCGATCAAAGAATTCTTGATTACTCGAATATGAAAATGATCTCGCAGATGAACCCGGTGGAAAAAGAGATGTACCTGCAGGGCATGGCTAATCAGGATATGAATCAGGTAAAGGGAGCACTTTTTGCTACGGCTACAAGATTAAAGAAGAATCCAGTTTACAGGCCTATGCCGGGTCAGACGTGGGGAAAGGGAGGCGCACCGGGCTTTTTAGTGCGAATGCGGCGATCGTCGGAACATTACGGCTCGGGCATAGATTACGGCGCCAACTCCAAAAAGTGGGGAGAACTGAAAAGTGGCACTAATCTGGGTGCCGCTTTCCATGACGACGAACTCTTGGATGCTTGGGAGGCTGCGCTTGAGAAGCACGATTCGGGCATAGGTAATACCATAGGAACTTCTGATCCATTTCAAGGTATTAGGAAGTGGGCATCGATGGTGCGAAGAGGCCAACGAATACAAGAGGGTCAATATAAGGGAAGGAGATACCGCAAGCGTGAAGACCGTGTTGGGCAAGACCCTGAAGATGTGGCATTCTCTCGGAAAATAGATTATCTCTGGACAAGTTTGGGGGAGGATGCCGGTGGACGCGAGACTGGGCTCAGTAAAATACGCCGCGGCATAAATTTCGGTGGCACGGGCGGTGATGCCGGCCTTGGAACTTATCTGCCTGCTGAGATAATAAATGATCTTGTTGTGGGCGGCCCCGCGAGTAAAGGCTGGAACCAGCTGACGGGTGGTGGAAAAAATATAGTTTCACATCTAGCAGCTATAGATGAATTCATGCCGATATGGGTAGATGCTGTTAGAAAAGAAAACGCTGCTCGCCGAGGCCGCCAAGTAGACGCGGAACGAGGGAAATTTGAGGGTAAATCCAAGGATATAATTGATGAAACGAAGGCTCTAGACGCTCAGAAAAAAAGCTTAGAAGCATATAGAAAAGCGTGGGAAGAATTCAACAACATGAGGAAAAGATCCTTGAACATGGCCGGAATAAAGATAGACGACCCCAGTAGGTGGAAATTTGGTGATCCGGGCGGCGTCGGCATTAGCTGGAACGACGTTGAAGATGTTAGCAAACAAATAGATAATAGGATGCAACACGGGTTGGCGCGTGCAGGCTTCCTTACCGTACCGCACGGTGGTGCCGCGGGTATCGGACAGCCAAAACTCGGTGATGTTGCTCAAGATCCGACAGCATTTAAAACTGTAAATATGGCCGGTCATTACGCGGGCGGCATGCCTCCGGGAACCCCTTTGGCGAGAAGGCTTCTAGCTTTAAGGACGGCTAATATAGGAAATGCCGCAAATAAAAATCCATTTAAATTAGGCGGAGATGGACTCATGCTGGGTAAGGGCGGCGCATTTCATAAAGCATTAATGGCGGGCGGATTTAAAACTGACTTGTTCGATATGGGAGATCTTGCGACTGAAAGAGTAGACAAAAACATGCAATTGGTTAGCGGTTTCAAGGCAACAGCCAAGGAAGTCTTTGATCATTTCAGTGAGCAAGGGGGGTTTGGTGATGATCTTGAAGGTATGTATCAAACTCGCACAATCAAGGGTAAAGACGGTAAAGAAATACAAGTCCCCTTATCTGATGCTGGTAAGCAATTCGCGGAAAAAATGGTCGCGGCGGGCAAATTTACTAAAGAAGGCATGTCCGACTTTATTGCCGAGCTTTCTGCCACAGAATCCATGCTGAAAGAATTCACGGAGTTAAACAAAGCGGGCAAGGAGGCGCGAGATAGAGTAAAACAGTTAATGGAATGGCAACAACATGTTGCCGCAGGTCGACTTACTCAGGTCGAATTTGCAGAAAAGGAAAAGGAATTACTTAAAAAGCACGCGGCCATACAGGAAGAAAACGCAAGGCAAATGTACAAAGCCGGCGAAGCGCAAATGAAAATGGCGTTAGCTGACCCGACAGCCTCCCAAGGACAAAGGATTGCTGCGGTAGCTAAGAGAAGACAAGACGCTATCAAGGCCGCTAAATTTGGTGACTCCTTCGACTTAATGGGTAAGGAAATGAAAGAGCGCTGGACTATGAGCTCGAGAGACATGGCTCGCCAATCACAAGAAACTATGCTTCAGATTGGTGACACTTTTAGAGATGGAATCACTGATGCTGTTTGGACTTGGATTAATGGCACCAAAGATATTAAGGAATCCTTTAAGGAGCTATTCGAAAATATCGGAAATATGGCAGCCAAAATGGTTATAAAAATGGCCTTGCAGCAGTTTTTGTTTAATCCCATTATGGGAATGGGTATGAAGCGAGGTGGATTAGTGAAGGGTTATAACGAAGGTGGATACGTGAATCAAGGTATTCGGGGCGTAGACACTGTACCAGCAAGACTTAGTAAGGGAGAATTCGTAATCAAGGCTAGCAGTGTTGATAAGGTCGGTTTAGATTTTCTTAACTCATTAAATAATGGAGGGCCCAAAGGATACAATATCGGTGGAGTGATAAGGTCCGGTCATTACAAGACTAATCAATTGCTCACAAGCGCTTTAATGGCCCAAGGAATTTTAGGGAGGTCCGGTGGTGGTAGTGCGGCCGCAGGAAAGGCTGGAGGTAGACCATTTGACGCTAGTCTTTATGATCCCCTCTTCGGCTCTGACCCCGATCCCCAATCAGGAATAAAGTCTTTCGCTAGACATGGCCGCCATAGCGCGTTTATTCAATTGAAGAACGCGTTTCAATATGGTAAGGATGGGACTAGTGGTTATGATATAGATACTAGACTAAGTCAATTTGCTCTTACCGATCCTGATAATCGACGCAATAAATTCCGCATGGACAAGGCGGCTAACTTAATGGAAGCCAGACAGCAGAGATATCAACAGTTGAAAGAGTGGGAAGAATCTGTAGCTAAAGATGCGGAGAATAAGAAAAAGAAAATGTCGAATATGCTGTGGATGATGGGAGGTATTATGCTATTATCTCAAATGGCCTCTCCAGCCATGGGAGGGAGACGACCATTCTCCACTGATGGGCCGGGTCCATTCGGCAAGTGGGCAAGGGGCAGAGGTAAGGCAATTAAGAACTGGTTCGGTGGTGCTGGTGCTGGCGGCGGCGCAGGAATGGAGCAAGGAATGATGTTGCCCGGAGGTGGCAGGAACCCCGCGTTTAATAATCCGCGATGGCGATGGCCCGCCAGTGCCGAACTTAATATGGGCGGCTCAATTGAAGATACAGAAAGTGCTTTATTATCCAAGGGCGAATATGTTGTACCCAAGAACACTGTTGATAAACTCGGCGTAGCCTTTTTTGATAATTTAAACAGAACTGGCCGTATAAAGGGCTATGCTGAAGGGGGCTATGTTGGAGACGATTCAGGGCCACAAATGGGCTCAGAGAGCCTCTCAGGAGCAACAAACAACATTAATATAACAGTCAACATCGACAAAAATGGCCAAACTTCTTCGGACACTGCTGGCGAAGGATTAAACGAGCCCACTGCCAAGAGACTGGGCGAAATGATTAAGGGTCAAGTGATGAACGTCATCGTAAATCAGAAGCGTCCGGGCGGGGTACTATATGACGGGAATATCTCAGGAACCTAGAGAATCAATCTTATCTTCTAATTCTTTAATCTTATTATCTAGGATAGCTAAAGATTCATTATACAATAAATAATTAGCATTTAGATCTCCCCTTAGAATAGGTAGCTTACAGTGAGGGGTAAAGTCTTTAAGAACGCTATAACTAACATTAAACTTATTATCATTAATATATTCCCTGTCTAAAGATAGGCTCCACTTCTCCACGGATAACTCTCCGCTTATTAATCTAGGAGGTAATCCGTGATTGAACCTAATAAGGGTTTCAGAATCTTTTAATTCAATATTAGATATAGTTCTTTCCTCGACAATCCTATTGTCTGACAGGGAGGATAAAATTGACAGCCTTGCGTTTGAGCCAGAACCGGACGAGATATCATCCTCTTCGTCCGGCGCTAAACTATATGATCCATTATTATGTATTTCTAATGAAGTAATTGTGCCGTTTTCGTCTACAGATTTTACGAGAAAAATGGCGGGGACATCAATTTCATCTAATGAATTATATTTGCATACGCCTGAAGAGGGCTTTAGTTCATCATTTTCTGAGTAGCCAGAGCCTCCATCTAAAATTGATACTTCTGATACTTTATATTCTTTGTGAGTAAATTTAATTTCGTCGCCGACGGATAAACTGGTTCCGATATTTTCATTAATTTTTATAGTTTCCGTGTCGAGAACGTCTACGTCTTTTACATACAAATGCTTTTCTTTGTTTGTTATTCTGTAAAATTCTTGATCGGTGTCAACAACGATATAGCTATCCTCTTTGAGCGTGGTGAAGTCTGCCTTTGATGAGGCTACGATCTTGTTTGAGCCCTTGAGCGCTGATACTGTGTGTCCGAACTTTTTGTTAATTGTAATTGGTGGCATAAAATTCCTTACTCTTTGTAACTATCATTTTCTATATTTTTAGCAATTAATATTGCTGTTTCCGACTGTAACGAGTCAGGTGGAGCCTCGACTGTTATCTTGGGTCTTTTAATATACCCGCTTCCGACCTGCGTTACAATTACACTTGTTACTGAGCCATCTGCAATAAGTGCTTGCGCTTTCATGTGAAAGCCCGATTGCTCTGGTTCAGATATAGTAATTTTAGGCGGAGATGTATATCCTGCTCCCCCATTTATTATATTTATTCCTAGCACGTTATTAAAAGCATTAAATGTAAGTATTTGCTCTGTATTTAAATCTATGAATGCTTTAGATAATTCTGAGGGTAGATTTCTTAGGTAATTTTTAATTTCCACTACATGCTCTTTACATTCTGCGCAATCTTCCTCTATTGATTTCATGAATTCTAGATCTAAGACGGTGAAAAAGGATAACCTTTGTTTTCTAAATACTTCTAGCTTGCGCTCGATTACTAATGACTTATCGTCTATCGTCTCTGTTTCTTCGTCAAAAAAGTCTACGAAGTTATCTGCAGAAAAAGGTGTCTCTGGGAAGAAGTAATTTTTCTTTACGTCTTCTTCTGAAATTCCTTCTGATATAAGTATATTTTTATACTGGCCAACAAGGTCGTCTGTGTGAGAAAGGGTGAAACATAGCCTATCTCCGCTATTTAGAATAATTAATAAAATTTTATTTAAGTCATTCATGTTAACTGCTATAAGATATTACTCCATCTCCCCCTTGGTTAGTGGAAATTGTTACGAATCTGTTTGTAGAATATACCGCTTTGTGCAGCGTGTCGTCTTGAGAGCTAATGTTTGGTATGAGAGCTTCTTGATCGGCGATGGCATAATCGTTAGATGATACTACCCCGAAGAATCCTTCGTTTAGGTAGCTATCATCTACCATCCTGCCCAAGTGTACATCAAAGAATTTTTGAGTTTTAACTAATCCCCCGAAACCTTGCCCAAATCCAGCGGGATGGTGATTCCAAACGCCGGGAATATTTTCAAAAATGTCCCCTTCTCCTAGCCAGCTAGTCGTAGAGGGCGAAAATATAGTAGCTTTCTTATTTGGGTTGTCCGGGTCCGGAGAAAACGAAAGGTCTTTTGCTGTTAGTATGGACTTGTCTAAATTATTAGGTTCATAAGACTCGTAGTCGCCGTTCCAAGCGTTCATTCCCACTACAGCGTACGAAGCTAATTGATCAGACGTATTTGCTGGTGGTAAATTATTAGAATCAAAGTACACCCTAAATCTTCTAAAGCCTCTTAGTGGTCTATCCTTACCGGCGATGAGCTCGTTTCTTTCGTTGTATGAATTTATTTTATCTAAATCATAATTAGGGAGGTTATCTCCATAGTTATCTCTATTCCAACCTCCGTATGCTATTCCAGCCCTCGCTAACGGTGCGTAGTTTATATCGGGCGGTCGGGTCGCGCCTGTAATAACAGGATAATCATAATTCGGCCCCCAGTATAACCAAGCGTCATCAACGCTACCTCTTAGTATCTTCTCTGGCACAAGTACGTGGTCTGAGTGCTGACCCACCCTGAATCTACATCGAGTTATGCTATCGTTATGATTAGGATAAAAATCTCCCCATTCAGAATCGTAATATTCTGTCATTACGCAGGCGTATTCATGGTAGCCGTTATAGTTATATTGGTCTTTGACATCTTTCCAAGTCAGTACTTTGACTGCGGATATTCCTTGTCCTTCCCACTGTCCATTAACATTTAATCTTATCCACCATCTAAAACCACCTTGGTGCGCGCTCGAAAATTTAGTTGGAACGATGGGCACGGCATAAGTTCCGTTGTAATAATCGTAATCAAAACTGTGTGGATTACTAAGAGTTGTATTACAGCATCTTGGATTGCCCGCTTCGTAATTGCCAACGAAATGCCCTTTAACATTTTCGGACATTTGGTATTCTGCGCTGAGTACTTCCCCTGCTTCGCCAGTGTGATCTCTCGCTAGACCAAGCCATAGATCATTCTTCCAAGTCGTATTAGATGTTTTATTTTTAATGGCTCGGTCAAAGGAGTCGTAAAATTTTACGCCCATATAATAAGTATCCGAGAATAAAAACGGATCTGTCGAGCCTTCTGCATACGGGGGGCTAACTATAATTTCAGAATCTAAAGTGTTCGTTCCCGCTGCTTCGAATGGGCATTCAACTATTTGGTATTCACCAGTTTTGTGTAGCTCATCGCTTGTGAAATTAAAGATGCCTCTTTGGCTTGGCAATTTCGGGGTTCCATTCGAATTAAAGTCTGCCCCAGAAAATGGATGTTTCGATACATATATAAACCCTCCGGCTAGGTCGGTAAAGGAATTTCGTAGAAGCTCTAGGTGTACGAGCCCATCTTTATCAATCCACTGAGTGGTATTTAAAAGATCACAAGCAAAATCTTTCCCGGGTCTGGAGCCCTGTTGCTTTTTGGGCGTAAGGCAGTAATTTGTGGGCTTGGGGTTATATACTTCTATAATATCCCAGCCTTTGGCGCTTGAAGAAAAACCGTTTGAAGAAGTTGCGTTGTCCGTTAAACTTCTTGCTTCTACTGTTATATCTACATGTCTATGGGGACCGTTCGTGGTTGAACTATTTAATAAGAATGAAAAGTTAAAAAAGTTTTCTTGAGTTGTGTAAGTCTCTATTGTGCCCAAGGGAGTATTGGATCCTGTATTTGGGTGATGTACTCTAATTACATATTCAATAGGAAACGTAACTGAAACATTTGTGCCGCCCGCGCTTGCGCCTACAGTTTGACCAAAAAAGTCCGCAGCCCACACAAAGGCAAAATCTTGATCCTGTATCTCTGCGTAATATGTTTTTTGCGCAGAAGATTCCGTGTTTGATGACGTCGGGTGGTACTCTGAATACAATCTTAAAGAATGTATCTTTATGTCTTTAACTGGGAAATGATCAGTAATTGCGTACCCGGGGTATCCAGAATAATCTTGACCATCTGTAAAGGCTGCGGACATTACGCCCACGCTATTTATGGCGAATACTCTAACAAAATATCTCTTGTTGTTTCTGGGGGGTAGATAAAAAGTATATGGCCTTCCGCTTCCGTCTGTTAAGTCGTCTAAATAAATCGTCTGCTCAAGGTAGGTATTCTTGGGTATTGATATTCCGCCTTCTTTAAAATCTGCGTCAGTCCAGTTACCCGCTAGGCCCAAATCATCTCCTTCTTTGATATATATTTTATAACCTATGGTTGTTCCTGTATCGCTCGGCGGGTGTATTTTAATACCTAATCTTTTGGTGTTGGTACTACCCGGATAATTTCTGATGTAAAGTTCAACACCCTGAGGCGCGGGAGGAGCTTCGGTGACCGTTTGCGGGCTGGGAACGAAAGAGTAGATTATTCCTGATTCAATATAATCATATTTAGTTTCACTATGCACAATCGCTTCTACTTTGTGCATGATGTTATCTTCTTCTGATATTGAAGTTATGGAGTATAAATTTTGAGTATTTATATCTGTAATTGACCAAGTAGCCTCTTTCATTAACTCTCCAGAGGCCGCACTAAACATAACATTACCGTCACCGTAGGTTATTGTCGTACCTGACGTGGGTCCCCCTATGAGTTCGGAATGCCCTACTTCCTCACTGGATACCGTAACCAAGTTATTACTTGGAGAAAAATTAAATGTTTGAATATGCTCGTTTCTAATGTCTGGGTAGTATTCCTGACTTGTTATATTAACGAGAGAGGTGTCATAAAAATAATTGGGCGTAGTTAGGGTTAGTTGATAATTTGTATTATCATCTAATTGTAAATTTTCATCTAGAAATATACCTGTAGTATTGACGTCGACAACGCGCCCTCCCCATTTTGTTATAGACCTATTTTCGTCAACGATCTTTACGATATCTCCGGGACGGAGAAGCATTCCTTCTGGCCCGGTGGTATACTGTACGATTTCGTTTTGTACGGCGTCCGTGGCTAGTATCCATCGAGCTAATCTAATTGCTTGTGATCTGCTAGTACAGGCAAACGCTGTTACTTCCTTTTCTATAACGCCGTGCTTTCTGATACCTTCGGTATTCTCTACGTATTCTAAGGCTGGTTTATAAAAGTTAGTTTTATCATTATATCTAACTATACATACCGTCGGCGTAGCTTTTTCACTAGTGGACGAATACGTGAAATTACCGTCTTTTACGTTTGCGTTCGTAAATTGCGCCACCGTAGTTCTCGGCTTATCTATAGAGGTGTGTACGCTGCCAAATCCATAGTATATAATCGACCTAAAACAGCTAGCGAAATCCTTTAATACTTTAAAAGCGTCTTCTCTGGTGTTGATAAGGGTGTTGCATGTAAACCTAGGTTCTTTGCCGCCTTCTCCGTTGGGTACTAGTGTGTCGCAGAACTTGGATATTTCGTATAAAGTCCATTTATCTACTTCCACTTCGTTTAAGAATCTTCCTACTCCATATCTTTCGTTGGTTATAAGGTCATAGAAAATCCAAGCTGGGTTGTCTGTCCAAGCTTTTTCATCTTTGAAGGTTCCATCCCAAGGCGTAACCGTATCCGCGTATTGTCTAGTTATTGGGTCGTAATTACTCGGCACTTTTACCTTAAGTAGCCTCATATCAAATGAGCGTGTGGGTATTTGAGAAAAGTATTCCGAATTAAAATTCATAGACACTAACGATGAATTAGGGTAAGATAAAATATCTTTACTAATGGTCGTTATCGTATCAATAAAAGTTTGATTCGAAATATTACTAACGGCAGAATCAACTGTTGTTCTTATGATCTCAATCTCCCAGCCAGCAAGGCTTTCGCTCATTAAATCAGAATCAAAAGTAATATTTACTGGGTGTATATACGGATTTTGAACTAATCCTTGCACGGTGGTTGTAAGAGGTCCGTTTCCGGGATACCAACTCCTTGCGGTTGAGAGATCCATTACGCCATTTATATCTATATAAATTGGCCTATACCTTATAGCGAAGGATACTTCCGAGCCGTTTACTTCGCCCCATTCGGACATGTCGAAATTTTCCCCTTGTTTAGTATAACTTAAGGAAGCGATTTTTATTCCTAATCGTACTCTATCTGCATTCTTATCTAAAAACCTGTATACTTTTGGATGATAGAAGAAGGGGTTGTCTGTAGAGGCTCCTTCTGCGTCCCAGTTTGAATTGTCCGGACCCCTTAATCTTTCGTTAATTACCCTTGTTTTTTCTATCGCGTTCGTATCTCCCACGTACAAAAATCCGTCTGAGCTTGCTACTCCAGAGGGCGAGCCGTTGGCAACGGAAACCTCCACGTTTTGAAAATTGTATTGATCATTCGCATTAACAACTGGCGTGTCGTTTAAATATATAGACTTAAGCCAAGCTTCCGGTTGAGTATCCGAGAAGGGTTGAAAATTAACGTATTCCCATCCGACTTGTCCATTTGGGTTTGTCCCCGAAGGAATCCATTCACCGCTTACAATACCTTCAATTTCACCCTCTGACACCAGATCAATTGTTTTTGCTATCGTCCTTGAGGTGAAGAATCCCGTTTCTCCATTTGGAAAAATTCCAGAAAAAACGCCTGCACCTGTCGAATTAAATATCTTAATTTCGGATGTACCAAAAATCCTATTGTAGTACGTATTGCTGCTGGCAACATCTATTCCATACTCTTGAGTATTGTAATAGCCTTCTGCCGCGCCCGAGGTACTAACGGTATTTGTGGTAATCGTTGACATTTTATCTTATTGCTCCTGCATCCTTAGTCAAAATTCTTTTAATACCATAAGAAGCCATAATTGTTTGACTACCTACGATTAATCTTCCGTATCCTATGGGTACGGGCCCGCCGTCATTTAGTACGTTTACTGGACCGTTAAATAAATAAGAATTAGCTAGCGCAGTTGGGTCTGAGCTAGGGTTAGTTATCTGTCGGTTCTCCGGCATGTCTGGCGGTTCGGATAGCATATTAGATATACCGAAAGCGAACAGAGCTAAACTAGCCATCATACCAATACTTGTGTCAGCGTAGTACATTCCGAACATGCCTAAGCCTATTCCCAGCCAGTTCTCCCAGCCCGCTCCCTCAAGCACTGGAATTATATCTACGGTGTCGATATCGTTTCTCATCATGGTTAATTCATTTTCTTTTAAATTACCATTAAACGGAATTTCTTTGTCATTAACTAAAACCTTATATCTAGCGTACATATTCTCTTGCTTTAGGAAAAATCTTTGAATAGATCTATCGCTTTGCATGTTGATCGCATGTATGCCTTCTGCTACACTACCGACGTTTACGTTCCACTCTTTTCGAGATAGAGATTCACCGAGATTTCCGTGAAGGTTAAATTTTATATTTTTTTTCATGGTAGGTGGTAGAAGAATTCATCTCCTTTTATAAAATACATTACTAGTGGCAGCTTATGCGCTGAGCTTATTGCTTTATCTACGTAGGAAAAATCTTGATTTTCTTCCGTATGAGAATGGTAATAGCCCATTATCTTACCCTCCCTGCTGGCACTTAGAAAGTCCGAACTGGATATTTCAAAATGCTCTCTTTTATTATTGGAGTTATTTTTACATTTTATAATTTTTAATTGCCTCCCGTCGTCTATGATTAAGCCGCAGCATTCATTAGGCGCTTCCTTTAGCGCCTGTTCTTTAATGTGTAATTTATTTTCTTCGTTTAGCTTCATGTTTTACTGCGATACATATTTAGAATTTGTTCCGGGGAATCCGCCAAAAGGCAAAAAGGTATTAGCCGCTCCTTCGCAATTTCCAACTGAACACCGCCCTTCTGCCTCAGAGTTGCACGTCCCGGGGCTGCAGGATTTTGCTGCTCCAGCCGCTCCCCATCTTAGTTTACAGGCCGCAATTGTTTTAGAGCACCTATCCGCTTCCCAATAAACCGTATTGGGAGGTGAGGCGTACGCTGGAGTATTTCCCCCTTCGGGGTTACCCTTCGCTACGTAGTAATACTTTACGCTATTTTTTTCTATGTAGACTACGCTACCTGCAGCGTAAGATTGACTGTTATCATATTCTGTGACGTCTGTAGCTTTAATCTCTGTGTGGTCATAGCTTCCGTTATTCATTTTGCCGGTAATTAACTCGTCGGAATCATTCGCTATCGGGGGAGCAAAATCGGGTAAATGATCAGACGCTCCAAACAAATTCTTTTGTTTAGTTAATTCTGCACTGGTTGTTCCTTTAAATTCATAACAGCACCCTTCTCCTCTGTAGCTCCATGGGCATCGAGTGGCTAAAACGAGCCTGCCCGGTAATTTAAAGTTTTGTAAGTCTAACACGGAAGACAGTTCGAAAGATATGTGACTTTTGTCTTCTGTAATTTTTCTTTCTACATAATATATCTCTCTGGGAAACTCTGGGTTTGTACCGGAGAATTGGCCGACGTTATTTATTGTGGTATTCTCTGAGTCCAAGAATTTTTTGTAAGTTCTAATTCTGCTTACTTTCGCGCCAATTAAATTGTTCAATTCTAAAATCGCCCTTTTCAGGCTGCTGAATCTACTGAACGTTTCCGACTCTTTTTCTTGAATTGCTTTAATGGGGGCGAAGCTTAGTGAAGGTCTTGGGAGCTCGCCGCCCGCGCTAGTTTCAAAACCTTCGGTTTGTATAGGCATCGCATGATACGTATCTCCTCGAAAATATATTTTTTTGTTTCCTATGCTTTCGTTATTATGAAATCTTAAATAGTCTTCTGGGATGGTAGAGCTTGTGTTTAAGGAAAGGTTACTTTTGATTTGGGATATATCTATTTCGTATAGTTGAATAATAGCATCACTTTCTAAAGAGTGAGCTTCCTTAGTTATACTTTTGATTGTATCATCTGCTACTGTTGTGTCAATCTTGTTAGCCATATTCTTTTTCCTAAGCTACTTCTTGAAAAACTGCCTGTATATTGTAATCGTCTTGAAAATTGAACGTGCTTGACCAACTGGCACATACGAATTTCTTTATAACTGAATAAGGTGCAGGAGCTTTATAGTAAAAAGATTTGTAGCCTTCCTTCGCGGATAAAAAATGCAGTATAGCTGTCGACTCTGCTTCTGATCGGTTAGTGAAAGATAACTGAAGCGATAATAAGTTGCTGTGCGTTCCTTCACTAATCCTTTGCACATATCCGTCCCCGAGTTCTATAGTTTTAACCTTAGGCTCATGCTGTACGTTTCCGCCATACGAAGCCGCCCAAAAGAAGTAGGGATTCTCAACTTGACTTAGTCCGCTTTGTATTTTTATTGTTCCCGCCCAGTGTACGGAATCAATACTAGGAGTGTTACCGGACGATGCGTCTGTTTTCGAATAATAAAAGTAACCTCCATGGCTAACTATGTCGTTAGTATTATACGTCTTTGAAGCCTTATAGGGCGCTATATTATAGATTGATGCCATATTATTCCTTGTACCTTACCTCTTATTTACACTATAATAGTGTAAAATAATTATGTAATTCAACTAAAGATGGCTATTTTTTCTCATAAAGATCTTAGAATTATTGTAGGCGGCAACGAAATATGCTGCGATAATATATCTATCAATACAAATCTTCCTGCAGCACCAACTTTTACCATCGAAAGCAAGGCGGGGAGTATTCCCAAGAATAATAATCATCGCGAGGGAGCGGTCAAGTTCTCGTACTACATAACTGGTGCAGATCCGATTTATAACCACCTAACTCAGACTCCAGAAAGCTTTATCTCTGTTGAGGCAGCTGGTTTGAAAATCATTTCTGGTTATTTAACTGATTACGCAATAAACGTCAATCAGTTTGGTTACACAAAGGGTGAGGCGTCACTTAAATATTATGAGGAGGTTGGCGGTACATTTACTACCCAAAGCTCTGCCGTTATTCCATCTCAGGCGGAAATTATCAAAACTACTAATGCCGAAATATCTGGAAGCCATTCTTTTTCTGTTGATGATCTGGAAACTATTTCTTACCGATATACTTGCGAAATGACCCCTGTTTTCGATGTAGAAGGTCTAGCTTTAAAAGAAGTAAGGAGAGGTAAAAAGAAGGTAGATTCCCAAGCTCTTTCAATCGGCGCAGATATATCCCTGCCTCATTCGGGATTAAGAGAAAGTTTTAAGATTAATTTAAAAGATAAAAATGATGCAATCGTTCAGTCTTTTACTATTGATGGACTTTTATACAAGAAGAGCACGGTCTTTACTACGTCTGATATTGTTAAGAGTAATTATGAAATTGGTAGCGCGAGACTAGGCGCGTTGAATAATGAGCGCCCAACTATTACCTCCTTCTCTCCCGCTCAGGGAGCGCCAGATACTGTAGCAACAAGCGCTAGCCACTCTTCAGTTACCGTTAATGGTAATAACTTCCTAAACGTTGATCAAGTTATGATAGGAGAATTTCCCTGCAAGATAACTTCTTCCTCCGAGTCTTCAGTTGTATTTGAAGTTTCTAATGATATACTTTCTGGATACTCTGCTCCGATAAGGTTAATTACTGAAACTAGTGACCCAGTGTCCTCCGCAACCGTTTTTACGGTCACGGGAGGACTAACTGACATGCACGGATTTTAACTTTTGACCTTGGCCTTTTTAAGTCTTTCAATTAATTCAAAAGCTTTTAGTTTGGGTATGTCGTTTAACCCCTGCATGCTCTCTGCCTCAGAGAATCCTTCGGCAATAAGTTTAGATTTAACTTTATCAAAGGATACCCCTTTCTCGGTCATTACTGACTGAAGCATACTCCTCGGGTCCATAGAGTTGTCGGTGGTGTATTCGCTGGTGTTGGTAGAGGAAACGCTCGGCGCGTCTGATCCTCCCAACTCTTCTTTACCTACGATATTTATCTTTAAGAAATTACGCACGCAACGGACAAAGGCTCTATTTTCAGCGATTGGTCCAAGAAAATTTCTAGCGAAACTATTTGTATTATGTGGTGAAGCGTCGCCGATGGCCGAAAAGACTACGGGCTCCCCTTCCGTTTCGTAATTAGGTTTCCAGCTTATTGTGCAAGTCGCCACAACATAATCCGAGCTAGGGGATACTACGTCATACGTAACATCTGTATACCCGCGAATTTGTGCGAGTTCTTTGATGCCTCCTAATAGGATAATTAACTGGTAATCTTTAAGCTTTGTTACGTCCGTTTCTTTTGTGCGGTCCTTGTTTGGGACAAGGTGTTCGGGCTTCACCATCTTTCTCCAGTCGATAAGGCCATCTTCCGTAAAGGTGTATTCTACGTCTTTGATTAAGCCATCGCTATTTCTTTCGATTTTCTTCATAAAAGGATTATACTAAATAACCAAAAATAGATCAAGCTATTTTTTCGAGTATTAAAAATGAATCTAAGTCTTGCCAAAAATCCGGATGGTCAATTACCCTTCTTGGTTCAAGACATTTTGTATCAAGAACTGGCTCATTACCCTCTAGATAAACGTTACTTGGATAAAGATCAGCCCTTAAGACTGTCAAGCATGAGCTTTTATAGTAAATGTTGCTTAAGTCCTTGTTGTTTAGAAGTTTCTGGAGCTTCTTTTTTTCTCCCACTTCCTTCTTTATGATTGGGGCTATGTCTAAATATTTTAATTTTATTTGATTTAGCTCTTTGTCTTTCATTTTACTCATCACAAAGAACTTTACTCCCGCTTGCTTCAACTGCTTAAAGTAATTAACGTCCGTATCTTTTTCTATAAAGAAAACGTACTCAGCAATTCTGGACTTATATTTTTGTAGTAATTGAATGTTAATTGGTTTGTTTGTAACGATGGAGCACTTACAGATATTTAATTGCTGTTCTAAGCTTCTTTCGTCGAAGTATAGGTCCATGCGCACGATCATAGAATCTACTCCCATCTGTTGGTAATTAGTAATAAAATGAACGGGGACGAGTTCTATTTTGTTTATGTGGTAATCTTTACCCATGTATAAAGTTTTGAAGGGGTAATCGTAATCAATCTGTAGCAATTTGCATACACTCCTTGCTATATCTTCAGGTTTAATTTTATTAATAGTTTTCGGGTTTTCTTCTACGGAGTAACTAGGCTTCTCGTGATTCTCTCTCGTTGGCTGTAATATGATTGTATCTTTATCCTCGCTCCAGTAAGGGCCGGACTGTTCTGGTAGCATATTAGAATATAACCCTACGATTTTTTTATTGTGCCCTGACGCGAAATGAATGCCAAAGCTATCTATTCCCAAGTGCAGTATGGAATTTTTAATTAAATATGCCGCCTGTGAAAACGAAGTCTGCCCCATCATGTGATGGCATCCATCAATAGGCTGTTCATTTTTCCCCCCGATTTGGACTATTTTAATTCCTTGGTCTTCTAGCGCGGGCTTAAGAATCTCTAACACTTCTTTCCAGTAGTCGTAATACCTACTTGGGAATTTTCCGTAAGGCTGGAGTGTGATATAATCATTCTGAAAGGGTAGGGGCACAAACCTTTCGTATACATAGGGGGTTCCTATTTTTAGTCCGGTATTCAAAGAAAATGATTCTACTAGGTGCATATTATTGAGTTATTTTTTTATATACGTAAAGGGACGCGACGTAAGCTATTGGAATGAATAGGTAGTTTTTGGTTAATGCGCATAAGATTATTGTAAACCAAAATCCCAAACAGTAAGGACAGCTAATAAGTCTTGTAAAGAATGAGCTATGATTAATCAACAAGTAATATACATAGCTTATGGATGGATCTGCGTCCTTCTTCTCTTCGTAATCGTCTATGAGGAAAAATTTAGAGCCACCAATTATTTTAGCGTATTCCACAAATGCATCCGTTTCGAACCACACAATAAGCGTAGTCACTACTGCGGAAACTAAAAAAATAAAATCAAATATCTGTGATATATTTAAGATCTCTACCGTCATCTTTGTTAATCCTCGACATCGCGTCCGTAGACGCATATAGTTGAATACCGTAAGTTGCGCTAGAAAATAGTGCTTCCTTATCTCTTGGATAAACTTCGTTAAATACCACTTTCTTTATCCCATAAGCAGCAATATTTTTTATACACTCGGTACAGGGGAGTAACGTCGTCGCTAGCAGGTAACACTCATTAGGTTGAATATACCTTAGAGCATTCATTTCTGCGTGAACTACCTTGCTCCTTCTCATTTCCCTGTCGCTCCAATCGATATTTATGCCGGAGGGAGCGCCGTTATACCCGAGACTGGCCACAGTATTATCTGACCTCAAGATACAAGCTCCCACTTGTCTGTAAGGGTCTTCGCTTCGCATCGAAGCGACCTTAGCTAATTCTAAGGCATACTCTGCCCAGTTAATTCTGGACATTTACTATTTGTTCCTCTCGTAAACGTTTAAAGGTCTACCGAACGCAGTCTTAAGCGTGTCGACTTTTAAGATGCCACCCTTTACTAGCTCTGCTCTCATTTTTTTTCTAAGAGATGAGGCGGATAAAACGTTCGTTTCCTTTAGCGAATCAAATGTGAATCTACCGTCCGGCCACACAATACTTTGTTTTGGTCTACCTCGTTGTTTCGTGACCTTGGGTTCTGAGATCTGGGGCTCTGCGACCGACGGGCTTTCCATCGAGCAGCTATTTAAGTTTTCTGTATATTCATTCATATGTTAGTAAGAAGATATAACATATCTGAGAATAAGTCAACTTTTTTTGCAATTTATTTTATCTTAGATTATAATGGGTAATGACTACACTTGAAGCTTCAGGTCAACTTTACACATGGTTTTCAGAAAACGATTCCTTTTCGCTTGAAAAGGATTTTATGAAAGTCATACCAATCACAGAAGAGCCAGAAAGAGACAGGGCTGCTTTCTTATGCGCTTTAAAGGATTTCGAAGAGGGAGACATGATTAAAGAAGCCGAAATCGGTGATGAAAAATATTGGATATTGAAGAGATCTTTCTTAACGTATCCTCAAAATATTACAGTTACTCCGGAAACTGCCCTATTGATGTCCACAGTCATAAATAAATTCTGTGAAATAATTCAAAATGATAAAGATAAATGTGATCCCGCTAACGTATCCGAAGAAGATATAAAAAATTTATTGTACATTTGTAATTACTTAACTAATGATCCGGAAAAAGGAGTTGACTTAGAACAGGAACTACTGTAACCTTTCCAAAAGGTCAAAATCCTTTTAAGCTCGCTGAGAGCAACCAGTAGAGTTTTCCTGAGATGAGATTTTATGAATCAGGACTTCAGGCAAAAGTCCATATTCAAGGGTATGCCTAGGAAAAATACGATCCTAAAAAAACTAGCAGGTAATTCCTGCTGCACTGCCCCGGCGTGTTGTGGTAGACTATTGTAATGAGTTTTTAAGCACAGTTTCTCATCCCAAAAGGGAAGATAGTCCTCGAAAGAGTTGCGTATAGTCCGCTGAATGTCCCATCAGTATTTAAAATCACTGGGTCTAAGAAAAATGTTTAGTATAACGCAAGCCCCCTTTTACAGGGGGTATTGTGTTCCCATGTTCTAGAAAAATGTTATTGTATAAACGGTTCGTATTCATCTCTGGGATTTAATACTTGACCGCATTTCTTTTTGGGTTTACTTATTGGTATGAGATCTTTGTTAGCTATCACTACTTATAATCAAATTCACTACACGGATCTTTTATTAAAAAGATTAAAATACCATTCTGATGTCGACGTTTTAATTGTAGATGATTTTAGCACAGACAATTATCCGGCCCTAGCGAAGCATTACGGTGTTGGGATAATTACTAAGGACAAAGGCTATGGCCCGACCCACTCGTGGAACTTGGCTTATCAAAAATTTAAATATGGAAATTACAATTTTCTTTTTATAAGTAATAATGATGTGATTATCCCAGACGGAGCGCTTGGTAATATGGCGAGAACTTTGCAGGATAATATGGTGGTTGTACCGTTTTGTAATCCTCAGGGAATTAGTTCACTCGGAGAGCAGCAAAAGATTTCTAGGTACAAGGAGCTTAATTTAGGCGATTATGATTCTAGGCACGCGCCGGACGAGATGTTTACTTACGAAACGATACAGGAAATTCAAGATAAAATAAACAATCGTGAAGATGATCGTAAGCTGGGTAGCTTTGGGGGGCACTTTATGGGATTTAATGGAGAGATACTTGATTACGAGTTCGAGCCTGACAAGCTTTTTGATCCCAGCAGAGAGTTTACTGGTGGAGATAACGAAATATTTAGAAGACTAAGGAATCAAGATATTCGCGCAACTCTATGCAAGTCCGCTTACGTTTTTCATTTTAGGTATGGAAGTAGTGACATAACTACAGACAGGAGGATTTTACAGGTCCAAAGGGAATTGGATTTCTCAAAGACAGATAGCGCAGTACCCTTCCCCAATCTTATATAGTAAAGTCTTCTTTTTTACAGATATTTTTGTCCCAAGGAACTAGTACTCCGTAACTTTGACGATCTCCGAGCCATTTTACCTTGTGACTAGTCGTACCCCACATCATCGTAGAGTTGGGTATGTTTGTTATTGTTATTTCATACCCCAGCTTTTTAACTATGTTCCAAGTGAACCACCTTTCTCCCTGTCTCTGGTGATACCTGTAACTATTTTGGTTTGGTCCGCTATGATAAGGTAATCCTGAACTTTCGTTAGCTTTTTTTAAAATTTCTCTAGTTGTTATACCTGTCCCGCCTCTAGCGTAAGGATGACTATAACCGCGAGTAATTCGTTTTATTGTAGCTACAAATCCAATATTACTTTCTTTTGATTCCAGTATATCTATAGCGTCTTTCATTACGCCGTGATTGACGGTAATAGCGTCATCTTCACAGAAGTACCAGTATTTATAAAAATTTTGAAATAATTGAAAAGCAAAATCAAAGGCTCCAAAGGAGATCCCAAAATTATATTTATGTAAAACTATTATCCTTCCGTTTTTAGTATCTTGCCCATTTAAAGAGTTGAGGTAATCTGAGCACTCCCCTTTTACTTTGTCATTAACAGAATTAACAATTATTAAATCCATGGGAACGCCATAGTCTAATTGCTTTTCTTGCCTAATAATATATTTTAATCTACATAAATTATCTGCAGACTGGATAGAGCATCTTCTAGAGCCAGCCCAAAACGCTATGACCTTTACCGCCTTAGCGGGACCCAAGTGAGATCTATATTTACATTCGTAAGCCGCGCAAGATTGTCCGCTCATATGTATATAATACACTATTTTTTACTATTAAGTCTTAGCTCCATACCATTCTTCTATTTTGATAGTTGTCTATAACACACAATTCATATCCCTTTGCGGTGATACCGTGCGTTAATTGCCTTTCCGCTTGTTGGTGTGCTTTCCAATTTTTTTGATCCCCATCATTCCAAGGTAAGTTTTCACCGTGGCAATTCAGAAGTATCCCAGTAGACGTAATTCCAGTACCCCCAACAGCATAATCACCGTGAAGAAAGTGAGTGGAGACAAATCCAATATTTTTTTGTGGATCGTTTAGTCTATCTATAGACTCTTTTAGAACGTTACTACTCGTCACGATATAATCATCTTCAGAAAACCAAAAGTATTTATATACATTTTTATACAAGTTAAATACGTAATTGAAATTTCCAAAAGACAGCCCATGATTATACCTATGCATCACTGAAATCATTCCATTCTTAGTAAGCGTTCCATTTAGGGAGTTTAGGTAATCCATAACCTCGCTATTGAGAGCTTCTGAATTTATGGAATTCACTATGATTAAATCCATACTTTCCCCATGATCCAACTCTCGCTCTTGTTTTACGATATATTTTATTTTTTTTAAACCGTCGATAACGCCTTGAGGAGCGTTACTCCTTCTCTTTCCAGTCCAAAAAGATATGACTTTAACAGCGATTGGAATTTTCGGTTCTTCTCTCAGCATCCAATCTGCGGGTTCTCCATAATGCTTAACGGGATCCAGCGGCTTCTTTTTCCACTTTATTTTTTGTCTCGTCGCTAATCGCTGAACATATCTCATATCTATTTATTACACATTTTTGCTATTAAGTATTTACTTGACTTTTAATTTGGAATCAGATACCATGAGTGGATGGCCAAAACGATAATAGGTATAAGTGGAGTAGCAGGAGCGGGAAAGGATTTATTTTTTTCCTTACTGCAAAAGCACTTACCTGTTAAGAGGTTTGCGCTGGCAGATTCATTAAAGAATGACGTTAGGGGCTGGTGCGTAAACCGTTACGGCATAGACCCCACAGAATGTTCAAGAGATGACAAAGAAAAAATTAGAGATTTCCTAGTTTTTCACGGTACATTTATGCGGGCGCAAACAAAAGGGCGTTACTGGATAGACAAGCTAGACTACGAAGTTAGAAGGTACTTAAATTCTTGGGAAAACATACCCGTGATCACAGACATTAGGTACCAAGAGCACCCAGAGGATGAAGTTACTTGGATAAAAAAAGAACTCAAAGGGGTCATCGTACACGTTTCCCAGTATCAACTTAAGGACGACAAGCGAGTTTGGAAGTGTCCTGTTAACAGTGAAGAGCAGAGGCAAGATCCGATTTTAAAGAATCATGCAGATTTTTCCGTGGAATGGGAAAAAATAAAATGTGACAATCCGCTAGAAAGTGAGTACCTTAATAAAGAGGTGGAAAAATTTGCCACTTGGTACCATGAAAAAACGGATAATAAGTAATGAAGAAGATTTAAATTTAATTAAATTAATAAAAAATAAGAACTGTAGTGTTAGTTTTGTCAGCCTTACCGATAAGCACTCCAAGCTTTTCTATTCCATTTGCAACAAGTTTAAGTCCAAGCTAAACATAGAAGAAGTTCACAAAGATAGAGATTTCGTTTTTTATAAAGCTCTAGTATCCTTTAAAGACGACCGAAACGCTAAGTTCTCCACTTGGCTCGGCAACTATACCAGATTTCACTGCTTAAACTACATTAAAAACAATAGTAAATATGTTTACTCAGAAGAAGATACGATAAATCACTTCTTCAACACTAAGTCCATGGAAAACTACGAAGACAATAGTGAGATGAAAAACGACGTAGACCACGCATTTAACATACTTAGCAAACTCAACGACAAAAGAATATTTAAAATATTTAAATTAAGATATTTGAATAAGGGAGAAAGATTAACTTGGAAGCAGATAGCTGAAAAGTTTAGCCTTACGCCGCAGACAATCATCAATCTCCACACTAAAGGCAGAAGAATCCTAAAGAAGAAAATGAAAAAAAATATGAAAATAAATTTGACATAAGATAGGATACTTGGTATAGTTTTGTTATGAGTGATACATCGAATAAGAATGATTGGTCAGATCGCGAGATCGGAGCTCTTTGGAAGAGAGACAACGGCAGCCAGAAATATCTGACTGGTAAATTAAAGGACAAAGATGGCAACGAACAGCAAGTTGTTATCTTCTCTAACAAGCATAAGAATAAAGACACCCAGCCAGATTTCAGGGTGTATAAATCGGAGCCAAGAAATCAAGAGACTGCGGCAGCGGGAGGTGCAGCTGCAGAGCAGGAAGATCTTCTCTAATGAAATTAACTTTTAACTGCCCCGTTAACTCTGTTTCCTTCGGTCAAGTCTCAGTAGCCTTACTAAAAGAGGCCTACGAAAGAGGGTGCGGGGTAACTCTCTTACCGATTGGTGAGAAACTTGACCTGTCATCTCAGGATAACAGCGATGAAGCCTTTCAAAAATGGCTGACCGGGGCAGTTAAATATTTTCAACGAGATCATGATCGAAACAGTCCCGCGTTAAAACTGTGGCATATTAATTCCTCACTAGGCTGGCTTTCAGATAAGCAAATTCTTTTTACTTTTTATGAACTGGATGATCCGACAGACACAGAAGTCAGTATACTAAAACAACAGCCTCTAACCCTAGTCTCCTCTAGATATACGCAAGAAGTGCTAGAGTCTAAGGGGGTAAATAACGTAAAGTATTGTGCCCTAGGTTTTGATAGCCGCAACTTCAAAAGAATAGATAAAGAGTATTTCTCTGACGAAAGAATAGTGTTTAATTTATGCGGTAAATATGAGTACAGGAAAAGGCACGAAAAAATCCTGAAAGCGTGGGCTAAAAAATTTGGTAACAATAGAAAGTATTTTCTACAGTGCGCGTTATATAATCCCTTCTTGGACGGTCAGGCCAATAACGAACTGATCGCAAGAGCATTAGGTCACAAGAAGTTTTTCAACATGAACTTCTTCCCGCATATGAAAACTAATGCTGAATATAATGACTTCCTAAATTCGGGTGATATAGTTATAGGAATGTCTGGCGCTGAAGGATGGGGGTTACCTGAGTTTCAAAGTGTTGCGCTCGGAAAGCATGCGGTAATGCTAAACGCTCACGCTTATAAAGGGTGGGCCAATAAGGATAATGCCGTAATGGTTGACCCGTCGGGAAAAATTGATGCATACGATGAGATGTTTTTCAAGAAGGGGCAGGAGTTCAATCAGGGCCAAATATATGATTGGGATGAGGACGATTTTATTAGCGCTTGCGAAGAAGCAATTAAAAGAGCGGAAGATAATCGAGTTAACGAAGCGGGATTACTAATTCCAGAGAACTTCTCTTATTCATCGACTTTTGATACAATTTGGAAAGAGTTAGAGACCCTTTAGTATGCCACTATATACCTTTGAGCACCCTACGTCCGGAGAGCAAATAGATGTAGTTCAAAAGATGTCAGATAAACACGAGTACGTGGATGATGAAGGTGTATCTTGGAATAGGGTATGGGCTGTTCCCCAAGCATCTATAGACACGCATGTAAACCCAGAGTCTTCTAAGGACTTCGTCTTAAAAACTAGAGATAAAAAGGGCACGGTCGGAGATATTTGGGAGCGCTCCAGAGAGATGAGCGAAAGGCGAGCGCAGATACACGGCGGAAAAGATCCCGTTTTGGAAAAGTACAACGAGAAGCAGAAAAAGCTACGTAAAGGCAAAAAGTCTGCGGATCAAAGGGGTTGATACACATCTTATTTAGCCTTTTACTTTTCTTGTCGCTATAAAAGAATTTTCTTTCCTTTGCCTAGGATAAGATGTAAAATAAACATAGTTAAAAAAATGAGTAACCCCGTATTGAATGTTAAAAAGAGGAATGGTCGTTTAGAGAAGCTAGATACTAACAAAATTAACCTATGCGCTACAAGATCATGCGAGGGGCTAACTGATGTTTCAGCTAGCGAAGTTGTGCTTGATGCAGAAGTTCAGTTCTATGATAAAATTACCACAAAAGACATAGATCAAGCACTCATAATGTCCGCAAGGACTAAGATCGAAAAGGATCCGAATTATTCTTACGTAGCGGCTAGATTGTTGTTGGGTAATATTCATAAAGAAGTTTTCGGTGAGAGTAGAGATAATGATGGGTTCGAACATCAGTATAAACTTTCCTTTATTAGGAATGTAAAAAAGCTTGTAAGTGAAGGTATTCTAAATAAAAAGTTACTCTCCTTTGACTTAAAAAAGCTTTCTGAATCCTTGGTATTTGACAGGGATTACAAATTCAAGTATCTTGGACTACAAATCCTTTATGATCGGTATTTTCATCATATCGACGGAGTGCGAATGGAAGCGCCTCAGTCTTTCTGGATGAGGGTAGCCATGGGACTTGCATTAAATGAAGAAGATAAAGAAAAAAAAGCGATTGAGTTCTACCACGCCATCTCCTCATTTAGACTTTGCCCTTCAACTCCAACGTTATTTAACAGCGGCTCTGTACGTTCTCAGCTTAGCTCTTGTTATCTTAATACTTTCGATGATTCTATCGACGGAATCTTCGAAGGAGCGTGGCAAGAAGCCAGAAAGTCAAAGTTCGCTGGGGGATTAGGCTTTGACGTTACAAACTTTAGATCGTCCGGCTCACACATTAAAGGTACGAATGGTACTTCAAGCGGATTAGTTCCTTGGCTTAAGATTTACAACGATCTTCTTGTCGCTGTTAATCAAGGAGGAAAGCGCCCCGGAGCGGGATGCGCTTACCTTGAACCTTGGCATTTGGATGTTGAAGATTTCCTTGATTTAAAAAAGAATACTGGTGACGAAAGGCGTCGATGTCATGATTTAAACACAGCAAACTGGATACCCGATCTTTTTATGCAAAGGGTAGAGGCTAACAAAGATTGGTATTTATTTTCACCCTCCGAGGTAGATCTTCATGCTCATTACGGGGAAGAGTTTGATAAGCGGTACAAGCATTATTGTAAGATGGCAGATAAAGGAGAAATTAAAAATTTCAAAATTATCAAGGCAAAAGACTTGTGGAAAAAAATGCTTAGATCGCTTTTTGAAACGGGACATCCGTGGATTACTTTTAAAGATAATGCGAATATTAGATATTCTAATTCTCATAGAGGTATAATTAATAGTTCTAATTTATGCACAGAGATCTTCCTGCACACTAAGGCTTCTCAATATAAAAACGGAGACAAGTGTGAAGTAGGAGAAACGGCGGTATGTAACCTAAGTTCAGTTAATCTTAAAGAGCATTTAAAAACTAGCGGCAAGCTAGACTTTAAATTACTGAGCAAAACAATCGCTACGCAGATGAGAATGTTAGATAATGTAATTGATCTTAATTTTTATCCGACTAAGGAAGCCAGAAAAGCTAACATGAATCACAGACCCGTCGGCGCTGGAACCATGGGGTGGGCAGACGTTTTTCATTCCTACAAAGTTAATTTTTCTTCTGAAGAGGCGGTTAAGTTTTCTGATGAATTATACGAATTTGTTTCCTACAATTGTATACTTAATTCAAATAAATTAGCTAAAGAAAGAGGGTCTTATTCCTCCTATGAAGGCTCAAAGTGGGACAAGGGTATCTTACCCATAGATAGTTATAAAAATTTAATGACTTATTTAGAGTCCAAGCCCATGATGCACAGAGGCAGAAAATACACTCCGGAGGTAGATTGGAAGTCCCTCAGAGATAAACTAAAAGAGGACGGAATGCGCAACAGTAACACTATGGCGATAGCCCCTACGGCTACAATTTCTTACATACAGGGTTGCTCGCCGTCGGTAGAGCCAGACTTTTCCACACTTTTCGTTTACGAGAATAAAAGCGGAAACCTTTTTATTACGAATGAGTGGTTCGTTAAAGAGTGTAAAGGGCTAAATATTTGGAATAACTCTTTGATAGAGATGCTCAAGGCCGTCAACGGCGACGTTAGCCAGTTAAATGGTGAATTACCAGAAGATTTAAAGGATCGCTATCGCACAGCCTTTGATCATGACCAATTTAAATTGATTGAAGCAGCAGCCGCAAAACAAAAATGGATAGACATGGGTCAGTCATTAAATTTATTTAATAATAAAAATTCATTAAAATACTTGAATGATTTGTATTTTCATGCTAGATTATTAGGCTTAAAGAGCACGTACTACCTTAGAAACAAGAGTGCAAGCGAAATTGAAAAAGCTACGGGTAGCAGTAACGCTAGTAATAGTGATTCAGGTGTTACTGATTCTGATAAGTCTAATCCTCCGGCTTGTTCGATCTTAGACCCAACTTGTGAAAGCTGTCAGTAATGAAAGAATATAATATAGAACTAAGTGAAGAAGAAAATATTGTTGCCGTAGATGGCGTAATAGTAAATGAAGTAGGATTATGCTTGCAAATTTATCAGGATTTAGTTAAGATAAACACAGAGCATAGGGAGGACGTTCTGATTAAAGATATTTTAGAACAAATCTTATCTAAAGAACACGAAGGAAAAGAGAATATCCCTATGCCAGACTACTATTCCCCAGAAGGGCAAAGGGTAGAATCTAAAATAGATAGTTCTGGTAATGAATAAAAGCGGTTTAATTTTAGGCGAAGAAGTAGCGGGAGTAAATCAAATACTTCCGCACAAACATAAGTACGCATGGGACCTTTTTCTAAAGGGAGTAGCAAACAACTGGTCCCCAGCAGAAATTAACATGACCGAAGATGTCGATCAGTGGAAAAGTGACGTCTTATCCAAAGATGAAAAATTACTCGTTAAAAGATGCCTTGGATTTTTTGCCGGAAGCGAGTCCTTAGTCGGCAATAATTTATTACTTACAGTCGCCAAGTGGGTAACTGACCCCGAATGCAGACAGTATATTCTCAGACAAGCTTATGAGGAATCTTTGCACAACTGGACGGTTGTAACGTGTTGCGATAGCTATAACTTAAAAGTTAGCGAAGTCTACGAGGCGTACTTGAGCGTCTCTTCAATAAAAGCTAAAGACGATTTCTTAATGAATATAACGTCTGACGTTAATAGGCAAGATTTTTCTACGAAAACGGTAGAAGGCAAAAGGGAGTTTTTAAGGAATTTAATTACGTACTATATAGTTTGCGAGGGAACGTTCTTTTTTAGCGGTTTCGCCATGTTACTCGCCCTCGGTAGACAGAATAAATTACCCGGACTTTCAGACCAAATCAGATATACTCTCAGAGACGAAAGCTTACATATTCAATTCGGAACTTATCTGGTTAATACGATTAAAGAACAATACCCTTCGGTGTGGACAAAAAAATTCGAGCTAGAAACGATTGAGCATATAAAAAAGGCTGTAGAGCTTGAAGTAAAATACGCTCACGACGTTCTTCCAAGGGGTATCTTGGGCCTTAATGCGGATATGTTTGTAGATTATATGCAATATATCGGTAATAGGCGACTCGAAGGAATTGGTATCGACTTCCGCTTCGACAGTGATCAGAATCCATTCCCTTGGCTATCTGAGGTTGTTGATACGGGAGCGATGACCAATTTTTTTGAAAGGAAGGTCAAAGATTATCAAAATTCAGGGATGCTCGAAGACGATTTTTAAATATGAAAAAGGTTTTAATTACAGGCATCCTAGGGCAAGATGGAGCCAGCATGGCAGAGTACTTACTCTCAGAAAAAGAGGACTGCTTGGTCTACGGAATGATGCGTCGATCAGCCAACCCCAATTTTGTAAATATAGAAACGTTTAAAGACAGAGAGCGCTTTGAGTTAGTATGTGGAGACTTAACCGATGAAGTGAGTATTAATGAGTTAGTTAAAAAAATTAAACCGGACTACTTAGTTAATTTCGCTGCAAATAGTTTTGTTGGCTGTAGCTGGGATATGCCAGTGCACATGTTCGATGTAAACACCTTGGGGGTAATTAGATGCTTGGAAGCAATTAGAAACTACGCTCCAGAATGTAGATTTTATAGCGCCGGAAGCAGCGAACAATTCGGTAACGTTGACTATTCTCCTCAAGACATGAAGCATCCCTTTAAGCCCAGAAGCCCCTACGGAGCGTCAAAGTGCGCCGCAAGTCACGTTGTTAAGGTGTATAGAGAGTCCTATAATATGTACGCGGTTCACGGAGTGCTTTTTAACCACGAAGGGATAAAGAGAGCGGAGCAGTTTGTAACTAGAAAAATTACAATTGGTGTAGCCAGAATTCAATCAGCAATTCATAACGCTCAAGATTTCGAACCTATTGAACTAGGAAACCTTGACGCACAGAGAGACTGGAGCGACAGTGAAGATTTTGTCAAAGGGGTTTGGTTGATGCTGAATCAGGACAACCCCAAAGACTATCTCCTAGCAAGCGGAGAAATGCATTCAATTAGAGAGTTTGTAGAAAAAGCGTTTACTCACGCAGGTCTAGAAGGAGTTTGGATTGGAGAAGGATTAGACGAGCGTTACGTTTATAAGAAAGACGAGCGAGAGTTAGTCCTTGTTAAAATTAATCCGGAATTCTATCGACCAGCAGAGGTGGAAGAATTGATGGGGGACGCCAGTGAAATCGCAGAAGATTTAAACTGGACTCCAGACGGGAACTTCAGTACACTAGTACAAAAGATGGTAGATCATGATGTCGAATTACAAAGAAAAATCAAAGACTGATTATCACAGATTAATCGTTAGTCAGTTTTGCGACTTTGAAAAAGGTACGTATGGAGCGAAGCTTAACCAAGCAATAAAAGCGTTCGAGGTACACCCAGAGCCGGAGTTTTGGGACTGGATGTTTATTAATTGTAATTTTAAAGTGGAGTGCCCCTCATTCTTTACGACCAAAGAAGGCGTAGAACTTCTCAGTAATAAAAAGAAACTCATGAAGATGAACTACAAAGATACCTTGACTTCTGTAGAGATGCATGGTAAATTAGGAGTAGATAAAAAAATTAATAAGAAGAAAAACCTTTTGGATTTTATAAGAGATGGCAAGAAAGAAAGCTAACGACGGACCAGCCGTATCTCCTCAACAGCAAATCCAAGCCTACCTTGAACAACACAAGGGTGATCATTATAACTTCGAAGAAGAGAGGACTTATAGTGTTTCTAGCGGGAGCTTGCTGTTAGATATTGAGATGGGTGGAGGAATTAAACCGGGAATTATACGAGCATCGGGTGTATCAGAAGGGGGCAAAACTTCTTGCGCACTTGCGTTTGCTCGTAATTTCCAAAAAATGGATAATGCTATGGTTATCTATATTAAGTCTGAGGGCAGACTTTCTGCCGAAATGATAGAAAGGTCAGGAATAGATACAGATGAAAACAAATGGTTCGTATTTAAATGTAACGTTTATGAAGCTGTTATTGATTTCATGCGCCAGATGGTTAAGGACAACCCCTCTGACACAAGATACATGTTTATTATTGATTCTATGGACGCTCTGGTTCCTAGGGGTGATTTAGAAAAAGGCGCAGACGAAGCAATTAAAGTTGCGGGAGGTTCATTATTGAGTTCTGATTTTTTAAAGCGCATGGCCTTGGGGTTAGCCACACGAGGACACATCTGTTATATGATCTCTCAAGTCAGAACTAAGGTCTCAATTAATCCTTATGAAAAAACTGACCCTCGCTTAACGAACGCATCAGGAGGTAACGCCATGCTACATTACAGCGATTGGATACTTGAGTTTCAACAGAGGTGGAATAAAGATTTGATCACAACTCAGCCGAACGGTAAAGGCGATCAATTAGGGCACTGGTGTAGAATAATTTTTCGTAAATCTACTAATGAAAAAACTGGCGTCGAAGTACGTTATCCCATTAGGTATGGCGCGCGCGCGGGTAAAAGTATATGGGTAGAATACGAGGTCGTAGATATGCTTCTAGCGTGGGAGATGGCTAAAGCCAAGGGCGCTTGGGTAACCATTTCAGACGAGCTAGTAGAGGAAGTACAAAAAGAAGCGGGACTAGAACTCAAAAAGCAACACCAAGGAATGGATAATCTTCGTAAATACTTTGAAGAGAATAAGGAGATAGGCAAATTTTTATTTAATAAGTTTAGAGACGTTCTAAAAAAAGCATGATAAAGCTTAAAAAAACCTTTATATCTCACATAGCGGCCATGGGAGGTACAGATAAAGAAAGAAATCACCCCTACGGTACTATTTATGATTTAGTTTTTAATCATCAATATCTTCGAAAAGGCGAAGCTGTATCCGTGCTAGAGATAGGAGTGTCAAAGGGAGGTTCCATGGTCGCCTACATAGACCAAGGAGAGCAGTACATTAATAAAATCGTAGGGATAGATATTGAGCACAAACTAAGAAAAGCCTACAGGCATAGAATAGCGAAAACACCTTACGCGCATGTAGAAATCGGTAATGCGTACACAGACGAGTTTATCAAAGAGATAGAAAAAAAGTATGGGAAATTTGACATAATTATTGATGACGGACCGCACAGTTTGATATCTCAAGAATTTACTTTACGAAGATATCATGATTTATTAAATGAAGGCGGAGTGATTTTAATCGAGGACGTTGCTTATAATTCACGCGCTGGTGAGCTCAGAGCTATTACCCCTGCCTTGCCCGCCTTACCGGGCCAGCAAGAGCCGTGGCTCGAGGACCTTAAAAAAATTAAAGAGGAGCTTGATTTATACATTATAGATCTAAGACATAATAGGACCCCAGATAGGTTCGGCGATTCACTTATTATTTTAAGATATAAATAGCTTTGACCTTTTTGATACAATAGTGTATATTATATATGTAGGCTCTGACGTTAAGTTGCGTAAAAATAGGCGGGATTCAGACACTCCCGTTTCGTCAGGGTCTTTTTGATTTTTTCTCTTCTTCGTGCTATCTTACCTGCGTGAGACTTTTGAATATCAGAGGCAAGCTGCAGTCTAGGCTAGTATCTAAGTATCTTATAGAGTGGGATAAGAAGTCTCGTTCGAAAATTCAATTCAAAGTCAAGCAGTTTTTAAAGCCCTATTGGGAGAATCACGTAGTCTATGAAGAGTTTCCCGTTTACGGTACTAGACTTAAGGTGGATATATTAAATGCCACTAAGAAAGTCGCGATCGAAGTAAATGGGCGGCAGCATAGTAATTTTAATTCTTTTTTTCATAATAATTCAAGAGCAAAGTATCTAGCCTCAATAAAAAGAGACGTAGAAAAAGCCAAGTGGTTAGAAATGAACGGCTTTACTCTAATAGAAATAGAGGAGGATGAAGTACCCAAACTGGGAGAAGAATTTATATTAAAAAATAGGGAAAAAATTATATAATAGAAGTAACTTAAGATGCCATCTTGTACAAAAGCAAATGTTCTAGTATTCAAAGCTACATTTAAATGTGGCCTTGGTGTTGGTGGTGGATGGGTAAAATGGACAGGGACAACCTGTACTGATTGTGACGGAAACTCTATAACAACTGGAACTAATCAGCCAGAGATTATATACGTCGGGACAACCTGTACGGATAATACGACAAATTCATGGGTAAAAGCTACCCATAACGGTGATGGGGATTTTGCTAATAACACCTTTAACACTAACGCTACGGATGCTAGTCAGGGGCAGGATTATATTTTTAGATATACCCATTACACGGCCGCAGACACTGCTGACCTAGGGGAGGAAATAGGAGATTGCACAGATGATGGTTATGGTAGTTGTGTTGAAGTAGTCGACGGTACCTGCGCATCGACGAGAGCTTGTGACTTCTATAATTACGCGATCCTTGAAAATAACTACCCCTTACCGATTATAAGTGAGAGCTTAAGAGTTAATCTTGGCTGTGGTACTTTTACCGCTACAGCTACCATTAGCGAAACGCCTACGATGACGGCTACCGCTACCATTAGCGAAACGCCTACGATGACGGCAACGGCAACCGCTACCATTAGCGAAACGCCTACGATGACGGCCACCGAGACGGCGACGGCTACTATAAGCGTAACGCCTACGATGACGGCTACCGAGACGGCGACAGCTACTATAAGTGAAACGCCTACGATGACGGCAACGGCCACCGAGACGGCAACCGCTACCATTAGCGAAACGCCTACGATGACGGCCACCGAGACGGCAACCGCCACCATTAGCGAAACGCCCACGCTGACGGCAACTAGTACGGCAACCGCTACCATTAGCGAAACGCCTACGATGACGGCAACGGGTACGGCAACGACAACTGGCTCAGCAACGATGACGGCAACCGCTCTAAGTGGCCCTCGCGTTCTCGCTTATAGATGTGAGGATATTTATGAGCATGGTTGGTCGAATGTAGAAGGTAGCATGGCCCACTATTTGAGCTACGATGCAGATACGGCGACCGGGCGAGCAATTACTAAAAAACTCTGCAATAATCGCGAAGAGTTTGCTTACGATAATAATGATTTTGGTTGTACGGTAATTGGCGATGACGGTATTTGTTATGTCGTTCATACCATGGCGGCGGTTAAGGTTGAATACTCAGTTTTTGCAGGTACTCAGCCACAGGACATGCTTATTCATGCCGGTTGGGGCGGGTCTCCTGCACGAATAAATGGCGAACCAAAGTCTAAATGGTGGGAAGAATATGGTATTTACCCTAATAAAAATGCCTCCACAACGATTAGTAGCGTTAGTCAAATTTCCAATTTTCGCTCCAACATGCCCGGGATTGCCGGCAACAGCGCTACAGTACACAATTGGTCAATCCCCGGACCCGTGAGCGTTAAAAATATTTTAGATAATCGAAGAGCCTTTCAAGATACAAACTTGGCCCAATCTAACGTTATTGATCAGTGTAGTCCTTCAAATCATAATTTAGCCTGTGGAGCTACCCGAACAGTTACAGCTACCGAAACTGCAACCGCTACCGAAACGGCCACGGCCACCCTTAGCGAAACACCGACCTCAACGGCCACCGTGACGGCGACCAGTACGCTTAGCGAAACACCGACCTTAACGGCCACGACTACTGCGACAGCAACTGCTACGGAGACTATTAGCGCTACACCGTCGACCACAGCAACGATGACGGCGACACTTTCCGGAACGTGGACAGCAACCGCTACCGTTAGCGAAACGCCTACGATGACGATGACGGCAACCGCTACCGTTAGCGAAACGCCTACGATGACAGAAACGTTAACAGCAACAGCTACGGTGACAGATACGGTTGTGCCAATTTATCTCTGCTTGGTTATTTTACCAAGGTGCGGAAGTCCTCCCACTGCAGGCGCACAAGGCGGTTTGAATGGCGATCATCTTGTTATAGCAGTCCCAGATAATTTCGCGGCACAAGGTAGTGGTGGAGCTTTTAAGAACTGGAATGCACAAAGCACCAGTTATACCAGTCCCGGCAAAAACGTATTGAAAGTGATGAATAACGCGCCAAGCGGTAAAACGGGGTACTGCTATTATCTTGAACCACAAGCTGGTTCAGCATGGAATTTCGATAATCAAGTCTATGAATTTGATTTAAGTGAATTTGCCGTAACGAGAGATATGTCGGACGCGCTATGGTTCAGTAAGCCGAAGGGCTTCGGTGGCTCCCAGTGGATAGACGGTAAACCATACGTAAGAACGACGCCTATCCCCGACAACGTTAAAAAATTCCCGCTGGGCGGCGCACAACAAGGCTTGGTTGGCCAAGTGGTTCGAGATGTTTTCACTCAGTGGCTTAGTGATATAGGCGGCGCAGCAAATGTATCGACCTTTACAAAGATTACAAGCTCGACTATGTTGGGAGCTACTGAAGACCATTATGTAGGTTGTGTCGGCTGCGTGGGGACAGAAGTAGCAAATCCACAAATAGAAGCACAATACGGCGGCCAATCGGACACATTTGTTCATAGTTGGTCAGCCCCAGATTGGGACACCAATTGTACCAATTGCGATGGGAGCGAGAGGTTCTCCGATACCGTGCAGGGGCACGGAGAAGAACTCTACGAAGACGTATCCCCTAACTCCGGAATAAGCCTAGTGCTTAAAAATAATAACGCTAACAACGAGAGCCCCCCGCAGGCTAATGGTTACAAGTGTGATTGGAAGCATGAAGGATTTGCTATATTAAAGGATGCGGCTACTTCGTGGAGCGATTATGATGCAGACACACATTTTTGGATTTTAGGAAAGATGCCTGACGGCTCGGATAATACTAATGGATCAATATTAAAGGCGACAAATATTCAGCGATTTCAGCTGGGCGGCACTCGGCCCCCTATTGAAGAGCATATCGGGTCAGGAGCCGTAGCCGAAGGTAATGAATATCACGAAGGCGACAGTGAGAAAGTAATCATGAATGTCGATTCGATCGTAGTGAAAAAGCTATTATACTGGAGACTGGCAGCCAAGAATTCACTTAGGTATAAGTTTACGCTATCTAAGGTAAATCATCCCTGTAGTGATGGGTCCGGCGGGTTTAGTTCGGATTATAAGTGTTTACATTATTCGGAAGCGCGTGTAAAGAGTATTTCCAAACAGTTTGATTATGCTTATCAAATAGTTTTAACTAACGACTTTAATGGTGAAGTAAAAGACATTAACCCGTCACCGAAGCCCAGCGCGGATAATACTTTCGCTAACGCAGAGTCAAATCCGTATAGATATAACATAGGTAAACTTACAGAGATGGCGGGGGCAGGGGGGCAATCAGCGATAACAGATGAATATGGGATTACTATCGGCATCAAAAACAACGGAATCGGCTCGTTAGGTTTTGTCGGTCACGACAAGGGCTGTACAGATTGTGGTAAGCAAATCAGTGTGGATGGTAAAAGCTTTACATTAAATAAATACGATAGCTCTGTGCTTTACCGCTCGACAACGAACGGGAGCTCTTGGAACCTTGTTCAACAATCAGATTATGATAATATATTTGTTGGCAACTATCATCTCAAGGATGCGCAAAGTAATCACGATCGGGGAGCTTGGACGGTTGCGAACAGCAGTGCCGGTGAGCCGCATCGAAACACATTTGCAGAACTCGGTAATGGCACATTTACGTTTAAATTAAACCCCGACAAAATGTTGTCCGGCAGTAGGAAGCTTCTGCCCGGGTTGTATAGATTATATGTCTCCTTAGGTCTCTTTAATGGTATGGCTGGTAATTCTGAGGGTGCAGTAGCGGTTTCAGCAATACCTCTTGTAATAGAATTTCAAATACCTAGTGATTTTGCTGAGCCAGAGCAGACGGAGATTCCCGTATATACTCGTTCCTCGGGAGGACGCGGTAGTGGCGGCAGTGGCGGCGGTAGGCCCGCCAGCGGAGGCAGCAGCGGCCGCGGCGGCGGAGGAGGACGCGGCAGCGGGTAAACATAGGCAATTTGCTATTTTTCAGGAAAAAGTTCATATAATTCTTAATCACCCCCATTCTACTTAATAAAGTGTAAAATTAAGTAGTATTTCTTAGTAAAATCGTCATGGGTGCAACAGGATCAAATACGTTTAGTGAAGTATATCACTGGAACTTTAAATTACAAAGGACAACTGGCTATGGCTATCCTTTTTTTGCTACTATACAGCTTATAAAGTGGGATCCAGATAATGCGGCGCAAGGCCAAGGCGAAAATGCAAAAATTTACGTCGATACGCACCCCGCCGCGGCGCTAGGTCGTGGGAACGAAGGTAGTTTCCTTAAGTATAATAACGGCGTAGCATATTGGGAATTCCTAGCGAGCGAGAATGAAAAAGAAGCAAGAATACGCGTAGATAATTTTAACGCAGTAATAACTAACCCGACAGAGCCATTTAAAGTGGTTCAAATTAAAGTAAAGAGTTACGCTACAAAGCAAGATGCCGAGGATGGAAGAAATCCCATAGATGATGATGTACAAACAGCGTACCTAACGACGGAGTCTGCGTCTACTTATTATTTAAAGTTTGCACCGTGTTCGCAGAATGCACGAGAGGTAGATAAGGGCAAACCTTGGTCGGCTCAAAACGTCAATAGCGAGTTTAGATATGGAGGCACCGCCGGCGGTAATGGAGACGCCGTGGACGCGGACAACTGCTGGTATTTAAGCGACAATTTTTTGAACATCAATACCCAAAATTTACAATATTTAAAAATAGTTGATGACGATTGGGCGGGGGCAAGAAAACCAGTTGTCGGTGACATATTTAAAAGTGACATATGCGGCGTAATAGCAAGACCATGTAATAATAATACCACCACTCGCCCCACAGCATCCCAACGAAACTCGCAAGTAGCGGGATCTATAGGTTTTAGGGAGTGCTATAAAATTACCGAGTATTTAACCTATGATGACTGGAAGGACATACACACCGGAACTGATGACACATATATATTCGGAAATGGCGGCAATATAAACTCCGTCGACCATACCACCATCGACCCCAAGGGAGTCAACGGCCGGGGCCCCGCCATGTTTAAAGCTGGAAGATTTAATTGCGACGCGGGGGGCGGAGGACCAGTTAACCCATTAGATTGCATAGGGGAAGAAACGATGGATAAAGAGCATCATCTTTCAGAAAAATTGATGGCGAGCTTGATGCAAATGGGCTGGGGAGAAGGTATAGGAGGCTTCGAAGCGACAGGGTTTTCTACAGTAGTTTCCACGACAGAAATGGGTCAAGGTTTAGACGGCTCAGATATGGCGCAATCGGTCCAGTGGACAAAGATGACGGGATATGGTCACAGTAGAGTTCACTTAGCCTCGTTACCCGGAACTTCTAGTAATTATAGTTGGCAAGGAGAAGCCAAATGGGAACCCGGACTAACCCCAGACGGAATAGTAGACATGCCAGTAGTAGACTCTGTGTCTGTATACTACATGTTTAATACAGCTGCGTCATCAAGCTTCGATTTTTTCTCCCGCTATAAACAGCAAATAGACATAGAGGTCAATAAAGTTAGAAATCTGGATGGCTCGCAAGGGGATACATTACAATATACAATTTCCGCTTGGGATCCTGAATACAAAAAAATATTTATCGAAAAGACGTTCCGAAACTCTGCCTCATTAACTGTAGGCGGTAAAATAAATGAGGTATTTAATTTTGGAATAAGTATGTCTCTCTCTGAGAGCACAAATCAGGGAGTAGACGGGTATGAGAATCCTACCAGTACTACCTCACGCAACATATCCTGTAGAGCTTTTGTTACTTGGCAGGATTTATTAACTTACGCCTCGGGTTCGGAAGAGTCAGGCGACGGGAGTTGGAGCGATGCAGTTAGTGTAGAAATAGATCTTGGAGCGGCAACTCAAACTATCACTCGAAAGATGTCGCACTTTATTAGAGACCCGCAAACCCGTAAAATTCGTCATGCGACCGCGACAGAGAGAGCTTTCAGGCTTACTAAGAGTGACGGGAATGCTGCTGTAGTCAGAGAAGGTCAGGATGCGGATGGTAATGTGATCGACGCGCCTCCCATGTCGGATATTTTTCTCGCGCCAGAGACGTCTGGTGATAATTTTAAAGATACTTTATTCGATATTCAATCTATAAGCATAAACTACGATTTAAAATCCAACAACGGTTGGGCAATAAATTGCGCATTAAATAGGGACGCAGACGGCGAATGGTCAGTGGACCCTTCGGTTAGCTACAGTTCAGAGATTCCCGGTTGGGAAAACGTCGTGTACAGTTTAGACTGGAATCCCACCAAAAGCAGTCCCGGTTTGTCGTTAGCTTACCGGAGTGACGAGTTACTGAGTAGAATCGGTCAGGAGACGGTATTTGGAAGACCGATGAAGATGTATTTGAACGCGGGCATCAGTGTTTCTGAGATTGGTGCTGTTAAAAAATTCGAACCTAGTTGGAGTTTTGCGGGAACTTACGGTTCGCCCGGTGGAAATAGTATTTTTGATGGTTTTCAATATGATATAAATATTCAAAGAGGCGTATTAGCAATTAGTAATGCTGTAAATATTTACCAACATAGTAACGAGGCAGCAGGAGAGAAAACTCAACTTAGTTGGGGCATAGACGCTAGCCTAGGTGACGTCACTAATCCATTTTGGGGCGGTCCCGTTCCCGGAGCAAGTGGAATAGATCCCAACTGGGGTATTTCAGTAGGGTTAGACGGGGTTTTTGAAAAAAATATTGCTGAGTTCGGAGACGTTTGGGGTAAATTGATTTTAAGATCAACCTTTACGGCGGGATTGCGGGCGGGCAGGAATACCACAGGAGGGTCAGGAATGACCGGTGGAACAGTTAACGCTGGAGTATACGTCGGTGTAGCCATAGAATGGGATAATAATATTTTAGGGTGGTTAAAATTCCCGCTTAATGTAGTCCCCGGTTTTGGCGCAGCCTTCGGCTGGAACTTTGTTTTGCGAGCGAAGTCTACCTATGGAGGCTCAGTAACGGGATCTCAATACGTAATGGCGCTGGGTCCGGTAACTTGGAACCTTAAGCCGGTCGATAAGTTAAGAGAGCATTTACAGAGAGTACGGCAACCTTGGGTAGAAAATATACCTTTTATTGGCTCTATACTTGCTGGGGTGCCTATTGTAGGAGCGCTTGGGCCATTAGAAAATGAGATTCAATATATGGCTAGAGCAGGTACTTTTAGAGCCTTTGCTTGTTTAGGTGCGGCTGCGCAAGATTGTAATGAGGTCGCGAAAAATGCCTTCCAAACAATTTGGCGAGCTATCGTCGCTAACCAGAGAGCGCATAATCCGATCCAAGTCCTCCCTTGCCTTGCTTGCGCTTACGATGACGAGGACGATGGACCACAAGCAGCGCCAACGGCGAGATTTATACAAGTTCCTGACCCACAAGACCCTTCAATAATGAGGACGGAGTTAGAAATAGAAATACCTGCAAATTTTTATAAATACTCAACGAGTCGCCAGTCCAATTATTGGTTTAAGTGGAACACTAGTGACGCAAGAGAGAAGGCGAGACTGGAAAGCGACATGGAGTATGGCACTATCAATTTGCTTAATTATGAACACTCCCGGATAATAATTAATGCATCCGATGCTCTCCCCGGCAGCCCCGGCTATCGAAAATTCCAAACGTACCTCGGTGGTGACCGCTGGAGACTTCTCATGGGAGTTCAAGATTGCACCGGATACCCTCAGTGCAGGCTAGTAGATGGCAACAGTCTTTTTGCGCCTACAAATAGTAATAACGCAGCGTGGCATAATAGATGGACCTACGACAAAATGAAATGGAGGACCAGAAATAAACCCTGCAATTGCCTGAGGGCGTCCTATGACAAATTTACTACGGCGGAGCATTTTCAGCTTCATGATTTAAATAGTTTTCCAGAGTTGGACGGTAATGATGGTTATATTACTACGGTTTTAGAGACAATTGACGATCATGTATATGGATACGTCATGGATAACTGTCACGAAAACCAAGGAACTTATTGGGAGGAGGTTTTAAAAGCGCACGCTGTTAGTAAGGGTGAAGAAGGGCCCGCGATAGAAGAAATAAGGGAGGCTTATCAGGCGTGGGAAGACGGCAGGGACTATGTAGTGAATGGCGTAACATATACAGGCTTAGGCGGCACGGCTAAACTTCCTAAAAATCTTGATTACTCTAATGATGACTTTAGAGAATCTCTGGCCACTGCAATATCTAATTTATGGAGCGCTGGAGATGGAGGAGGAAGCTGGAAGCATGCCGGAGCGGATCTCGACGAGGTAGAGGGATCAGCCAATCGTACGGGATGGTGGGATGACGAGGGGGAGAAGTTTGGCAAGCAAGCCATGGAGCCCGTAACAAGAGATGATGCTCGTGATGGCGCAGGCTGTATGTGTCCGCCGGGAATAGCACCGGGGCGCTCAGCTTGGACGTGGATAAAATCCGTCTTTGGGTGGGTGGATGATTTTTGGGGCTGGATCGTCGGCTTTTTCACAGAGGGAGTGGATGAAAAAAGTCCGCCCGTTAACCCAACGAATGAGTGCGTGGCTAAGTGCATAAGACAGATGATTATAGCCGATAAAAAACACAGGCTTTCCCTAGTTATTGAAGTTTTCGGTTGGCTGGGTTCATTTGTAAAATTTGGAGGCGGTAGGTGCTGTGATAGAGTAGGATTTGTTGACCCAAATAAACCACAAGTAACAATAGAAGAAACGGATTGTCAAGCCCTGTATGAGTCGTGGGAGGACTGGAAGGCAAAATATGAATTAGATATAGATAGATGGTGGGGCGTAACGCAGTGCACCGAAGGAGATCCAGAAGGGGGTCCGCACTGGGATCCCACCGGTGTGCAAGGTTGTACTTCGTGCTTTGCTACTTTTAAAGCGGGTATTGCTCAGGGAAGAAATTTACCGATGCTTAACGCGCCGAAAGACTCGGGAGACGATTTGTGTTGTTATACGAAATCGTATTTTAAGTTGTGGAAATTGTTAACAAGGAAAGCTCGGCAAGCCTTATCAAGACTAGATTTAGCTGATCAGGAACACAAGGTGATACCGTTGTCGTTAAGGGCTAAATCGTTGACATGCAAAAAAGCTGAATTAGTGGGCAGAGACGTAGATACGAGAGCACTTACAAGCACGGGTAAATATCATCAGCCTTCCAGAAAAGAGCTTAACCCCGTTACTACAACGAAATGGCATAAAACTGCGGGGGGCGCAACACAGGATGACGGTTCCATAAATCCCGAAGTAGACCTTACGTGCATAAGTTGCCCAAGTGGAACGGATGAAAATGGAAACCTATTGCACCTTCCAAATATGGGAGAGCTTGCTGTGCCTTCAGAAGGTCATACTGTTGGGCCCAAGGTGTTGATCTCATCCCCTTCCACGTTCTCGCCTAATGCTCATGACGATTGGGTAATTTATAATAGCACCGGTGGCTACTGCCCTCGGTGTGCCGGCTCGGATTGGGCATATAGAGAGGTTAAAGCTCCGTCAGATTACTACTGGCATGATGAAGTAATAGGCCTGAACAAAAGCGAGAACTTTAAGCCGCCCAAATACGAAGAGTATACCGGTATGATTAATAAGTTAAAGGGGCTACTTAGACAACGTATGGACGGAGCCCTACACGCGCTTACTTCTCCTGAGTTTCATATCGTTAATGATGGGAATGTGAGCTCCTATCTAGAAGAAGAAGACACAACGGATCCAGCCCAATCCGACTGGGGTCTTGCAGCGGGCAGTTATGGTAATTATAAATTTTATAAATTCGGTACGCAGGCTACCGCCATAACAGAAGAGAATATAAGGAATAAGGTTTCCCCGCACTGGATGTGGAAACTACAGAACTCGGGCGCTCCAGACGGGCCAGATAATTTTGAGTCGCTTAGCGAAATGGCATGCGCTTGGGGGACTATTGTGCGTCGAATGGGCAAAATAGCTGATGATTTTTACGGGATAAAGGCTGGCGAATGGGGGTCGGTTGAGCAAAATTTTGGTAAGTTAATGGACCTTTGTTATATCTTTTATAAAAGAGCTATGAACAGTAGTCTTCATGGTGACCCGCCAGAATTATCGGCAATTCCAGATAATCAAACATGGAATGCAAGTGTTAAATCAGACGCGAATATTATTAAATCTTTAGCCAAACTGACTCTGACGAACATGCAATTTGAGTCAGAGAATTTGATAGAAGCCATGCGTAGAATATATTTAGTGTGGCTAGGTAAGGAGTGGAGAAGCTACAGGCAAAAAGAAATAACCGAGGGTGCGGGCGTTTATTCTGATACAACTTATAATAAAAATATATTATTGGGCGGAGGTTACGCTGGATATGACATGGGAGGAAGTCTTAGCTCAGGTGGCAGTAGAAGATGGTTCTGGCACAGATTTAACACGTCCGAGGTAATGGGATCTTCAAAACCTATTCATAGTTCTGGCTCGTTTAGCTCGGCTAATTACCCAGACAAGTTCAGCTATCATGTATTCATACAAGAGAACGGTATGAATAAAAACATTTATACTGGAGCAGCACGTACACCCACTAGGCAAGAGATATTGGCAGGGTGGCATGGTTATCTTAATCTTTCAAATATGCAATTTAAAAATAGATTGGACCGAGCCGGCACTTGGCGGACGTCGTGGGTATACAGCACGCCCACCGGAGGATGGAATGCCGGGCCCAATCCAGAGTATGACAGTGGCGCTCTTGGATATCATTTTGGCGATATGCTTTATACTTGGGCTGGAGAATCAAGTTTGAATCTGGGCACGAATGTTGATGAAGCTGGAGAGAATTATACCGACCCAAATATACCCGGAGTTACAAAGGGTAGATCACAACTCGCTAAAGATGTTTATGAGATGGCGGCAAGATTTTCTGTTGGTCATAGTTGGGGCAAGAGATGCGGTGGGTATGATACGCCTTTGGGTAGATATAGAGTTGCGCCATTCGGCTGGAAAATATGCGGAATGTTCGGGTACTCTGGCGCTGCCGCTATGTATCCAGATCTTTTGAAGCGGGTATTTAGAAGGCACGCGCAGTTATATTTTGGAAGAAGGATCACTCCGTACACCTCAGGACAGGATTACGGAGAAGGAGATACAAGTGCTACGCAGGCTAGTCCGGCATCACCATTTAGAATACCACTTGCATTTACTCTTCATGGAGGACTCAGTGCCCTTGAAAGGTATTATGAATTTGCTTCGCCAACGCTTAATAATGGAGAGGATTTCGATCAGATTGGTCAAATTTTATCCGCGAGACAATTCATACCTACAACCAATCAAAGCTTCACTGACCCCGGCGGACCCAAGATGGAGAGATTCGGGAGGATAGGCGTATTCTTGGGAGAGTGGGAATCTGGGGGAGACTGCGCGGCAGAAAAGGGAGCATTCAGTGGTGATATGTTCGAGGGGATGAAGTTGTATCAACAATTATTTAGAGAATATAAATTCGGCATAAACGCGGGGGAAATTAATAGTGCCGGTAAGTTTAAAGTTAGAGATCTAGCATCGGAGCTCGGTACAGCAAGCAATCTTGGATCCCTAAAAACGAAAGATAATGAGGGTCCGTACAAACAAGACGCAGAGGGTATAACTTTTGATTTCCCGTTGGGCGAAGCGAATCACTTAGGCAAACTCGGCATGGCGGACGATGACGATCGCGGCCGGACCGGCGGCCCCGGACTCGGTGGCGTTGACGTGTATTCTACCTCGGTATATGTCGCTGGACAAACCCAACTAGCTCAGTCGAATATATCTAATTCAAGTGCCGATTACTCATCTGGAGTCAATTGCGGTTGTTCTCCCGCCCGCTTGGATGAGGCTAACTGGCATTTTGCGAATGCATTTGGAGGTCGCAGTGAAGAGAAATTATTGATCGCAAGCATGCATGAGTTTGGTTATGAAAATGGAGCAACGAACATCTACGCTGGTGGGCCCGGTGCGTGGAATTACCCCTTTACCTTAACGAACACCAGTGGGGGACAAGCAGCACCGCAAGGCACGGGCAGTAACTCAGTCGGCCCCGGTAAACATTACCCTCTTTCCCCGCACGTGCCCGGCAGCACTCAAAATCCAGAGCACTTATTTCAGACTTACGTCAACATTCCGAACACCAGCGGCCAAAGGCGTGGCTCGATCACCAACCCTTACAGCAATATAAAGTCTTATTATAGTTATAATTGGTATAGGCACGCAAACGCGACTGATAGTTATGGACCGAAGCCTTACGCAAAAGGTTTTAGGGTCAGTAGAGCTTCCAGCAGATCTGACTCGCTCGAAGACAACAGGGATTCCTTCCCGTATATTCATCTGAAATCAGAGCCAAGTAAATCGGACGTTACTGACGCCTACATTCACGCGAAGCACAGCTTTAGACCATTATTTGTTGCTACGGGTTATTCTAATTCAAGCGCGCCACTCGGGGCGATGGGGAGTTTTCCGAGACCTTGGACATGGGCCTTCTCTAACGTGGCACTAGGAACTTGCGGGCAACTTAGGGCGAGGTGGGGTGGGCCAAATCCTTCTAGCATACCAAACCTTATGGGTTATTTGATGCATTCCACGACGGGGACATCAAATTGCCTTTGCCCAAATTAGATCTTGATTTATGGCTGGAATGCTGGTATGGTTATGTGAATGGCGAAACAGATCTTTTCTCATCAGGTTGAAAAACATACACTTAGTGGATTGCTCCAATATCCACAAATTTTTCCTGATGTAGATCCATTTATTACAGAAAAAGATTTCTATCAAGATGTTCATTCTACCATTTATTCAGTAGTTAAGCAATCACTTCTTAATCAAGAAAAAATAGACAAAGTACTAGTAGCTAATAAAATTAAAAATCTTGGCATAAGTTTTAAAGATGAAATTAACATTTTTGATTACGTAGAGGATTTATTTTTTACTCAGATAACAGAAGAGGCATCTATGGATGCAGCAAGAGAGCTTTCTAAGCTGCGCATGTGCAGAGAGATTCATGGGACATTTAATGAGGGCAGAAAATATATTGAAGAAAATTTAAATGATGGAGTGGACGAAATTATTGCTAATTGCGATAAAATATATGGAGATAAACTCGAGAGCTTTTCTTTCGGACATGAACCTGTTGACATCTTCGAATCACTGGAAGACGTAGTAGAAGAACGAGGTAATAACCCGTCCGAAGAAAACGGGTTTACAACTCCATACCCAGAATTTAATAGGCTTTTTGGCGGACTTTTGCCCGGAAATATATATTCTATTATTTCTCGCCCCGGAGAAGGAAAGACCACATGGATTAATGATATGTGTGCAAAAAGCGCAGAGCTTAATGATTGCGCGGCGTTAGTTTTAGACACAGAGATGAGTACGGAAGAGATTCAATTTCGGACAGCGTCTGCAGTTTCAGGAGTACCTTTGTGGTATATACAGACGGGTAACTGGAGGCAGAATCCAGAAATGATAGAGAAGGTCAGGGAAGCTTGGAAAAAAATGAAGGGTCGATCTTATTATCATTACCCCGTCGGCAACATGAATGTTGATGAAGTGTGCTCAGTTATTCGCCGTTGGTATTATTCAAAGGTTGGTAGGGGTAATCCTTGTATTATTGCATACGATTACATTAAGCTAACCGGAGAAAAAGTAGGAGCAAACTGGGCGGAGTACCAAGCGATTGGTGGTAAAATCGATAAGCTTAAAAAAATAGCAGAAGAAATTAATGCGCCGATTATAACAGCTATGCAGCAGAATAGGAGCGGCGAACATATTAATAAGAAAGCTTCCAATATTGTCGATGACTCTTCCACGGCGGCGCAGTCAGACAGACTGCAGTGGTTTGCTAGCTTTGTGGGTATCTTTAGGCGCAAGGTTCAAGATGAGATAGCCATGGATACAGAAGAATTTGGTACACATAAACTGGTTCCTCTCAAAACTAGATTCCAAGGTAAAGACGCAGCGGGACATCAAGATATTATGCGCAGAACTATGGTTGATAATCTTGGGGGCAGGGAGGTACGATCTCAGAAGTGGGTGCCTAATTATATTAATTTTGACGTAAAGAATTTTGGAGTAGAAGAAAAGGGGTCGCTTCGGCACATAATCGAGCGCGAGAATGAGATATATCAAGTGGATGATCTTAATAATAACGATGGAGAGCTTCTATGAACAGCGAATATATAAGGCAGGTTCTGGGTGACTTAGGTTATACCCTGAGAGATTACGGCGGCTACTTCAGAACGCGCCCTCTTTATCGTGACTCAGATAATGACGTAATCCTTTCGATCAACAAGGACACAGGAAGATGGAAAGACTTTAAGGAAGGAATATCTGGCGGTCTAGAAGATTTAGTTAAATTAACATTAGATTGTAACATAGAAGACGCCAGAAAGTTCCTGCAATCAAAAGGCTCAGACAGACCAACAGTAATAATAAAGCCAGAGGTAAAACAAAGAAAAACATTAAATGATGAGTTTCTAAATAATTTAATTAAAAATAATAAATATTGGAATGAGCGTGGTATTTCTGATGAGACACTAGATGAATTTAATGGGGGAGTATGCGAGTCCGGAAAAATGCTAGACAGGTATGTATTCCCAATTTACAGTGAAAGAGGCAAGCTTATTGGTGTGTCGGGCAGAGACATAAACAACGACGAATGGACAAAACGCCCTAAATGGAAACATATTGGAGACAAAGCTTCTTGGACATACCCTACTCAAGTTAATGAAAATATTTTAAAAGAATTAAAGCAAGTAATACTAGTAGAGAGCATCGGTGATATGCTTGCGCTTTGGGAAAGTGGAATTAAAAACACTATTGTAACCTTCGGCTTGGATGTTACCACCGCGGTGCTAAATAAGCTCTTGCGTTTAGACCCAAATGATGTTATAGTTTCATTTAATAATGATAGTGAAAGCAATCACGCCGGTAACTTGGCCGCACAGAAAGCGCAAAAGAAATTACTCAAATACTTTGACGAAGAGCAAGTCAAAATCTCGCTCCCGTCGCAAAACGATTTCGGGGAAATGACACCTGTTCAAATTTCCGAATGGTATACCAATCTTTAATATGCCACGCAAAAAGAAAAAGAAGATATTCTTGTCGGCTTCTAGAATGAAGACGATGGAGACTTGCAGTTGGTTATATTGGTGCAAATACCACCTGAACTTACCAGACAAAACCAACGACGGGGCACTAAGAGGAAGCATCTGCCACTTAGTATTAGAATTACTTCTCAAACCGAGGCATAAAAAGCACTATGATGCCATAATCAAAAGCAAAGCAATTAAAGCCAGTGTCCCCGTGGATAAAACGGTAATCAAATTTCTAAAAAAGAATGGCGTTTACAATAAAGAAAATTACGATCTTTGCAGTAAGATGATTTATGTAGCCCTAGACCACGATTTCTTTGGCGGAGAGGGAGGCTACATAGCAAGACCGGAAGAAGAATTTAAAATTGAAAATAAAAAGCCCAAATATAATATCTACGGCTTTATTGATAAACCTATCCAGTACGAAGACAAGAAGTTTCTTAAAATTGTTGATTACAAAACTAGCAAGCAGAAATTCAAAGGAGATGAATTAGAAACTAACGTACAAGCTATGATGTATTCATTAGCGGCTAAAAAATTATGGCCCAAGCTTAAACGAAGAATAGTCCAGTTCCTTTTTCTAAAGTTCCCGCGTTCCCCCGCTCAAGAGTTAGAGTATACCGACGAGCAACTCAGGGGCTTTGAGCATTATTTAGAAAGAGTCAACAAAGTGGTCGAAGTGTTTGATGAAAAGGCGGCAAAGTCTGACTACGCTGTAGATAATGGTCACCAGTGGCTATGTGGCCCTGCTAAAAGCGGTTGGATTTGCCCTTTTCACAAGCCCTTTGATTATTACGTACTCTTAGATAAGAGCGGAAATCAAGTAAAAAGCTCTTATGAAAATGACTTTCAACCGGTGGACGGGCAGACGGTTGAAGAGCGTCATTACGATGGTTGCCCAGCAAAAAACTGTCAGGCGAAAAATAATGCAAAAGATGACGATCCTTTTCTTGACTTTTAATCAGAAATTACATATACTAGAATCATGAGCGAGGTAGTGCCCTTATTTAAATCTCACTACAGCCTAGGGCGTAGCATACTTACCCTAGATAAAGCTGATTCCAAACTCGATAATGGGCCCGATTCTATCGTGGACATTTGCGCTAAGAACGACTTGGGAAGAGTAACTCTGTTAGACGATAACATGAGTGGTTTTCTTGAGGCTTACCTAAATTCGAAAGATGCGGGGTTAGACCTGACTTTTGGTTTGCGCCTTAGAATTCTTGACGATTGTGAAGATAAGAGTGAGGAGTCTCTAGGTAAGACTTGTAAATATGTTATCTTCGCCAAGAATGAAGAGGGGTACAAAAGATTAATTAAAATTTATAGTCATGCTGCTAGAGTCGGCTTTTATTATTTCCCGCGTATTGACTTTAAGTCTCTAAAGAAGTATTGGTCTAATAAAGATTTAAAATTTTGCGTTCCGTTCTATGATTCTTTCGTATTTAGAAATTGCCTTGAGTATTCTAGCTGCGTTCCAGAGTTAGATTACGTTGAGCCCACCTTTTTTATTGAAGATAATGGATTACCTTTTGACAAGACGGTAGCCAAAAGGGTTGACTCCTTTTGTAGCGGCAAATATCCGATGCAAAAGGTGAAGAGTATCTTTTACAAAGATGAAAAAGATTTTAAAGCCTATTTAACTTTTAGATGCATAAACAATAGAACTACCTTGGATAAACCAAACTTTGACCACATGTGTAGTCATAAATTCAGTTTCGAAAGTTGGAAAAATGGTACCCTTTAATCCCAAAAAAGTACAGAAAACTTGGGGGCACGAAATATGGCTCGCAAATAACGACAAAGAAGATTACTGCGGCAAGATTCTTTTTATTAAACAGGGACACCATAGCTCCATGCATTATCACGAAGTCAAGCATGAGACATTTTATGTCCTAGAAGGGGTATTAAAAGTAGATATGCTGTGGGACAAAAACAAACCCGATCACCACCCCTTCACCATGACATGCAAGCAGGGAGAAAGTATGGAGATGGAGAGAGGTCAAGCTCACATGTTGAGAGCAGACGAGGGAGATGTTACTTTAATTGAGATTAGTAAATTTCACAGAGACGAGGATAGCTATAGACTTTATACATAACATGGATGATCATTTAATTAGATTTAATAAGGACAAGACGTTAGTTTTTATTGACTGCGAGACGGAGAACTTATGCCTACATGGCAGCCATAACCTAGCATGGCAGATCGCCATGATTAAAACGGTAAACGGCAAGAAGGTAGATGAGAAAAACTTTATTGTTAAGTACGACAGAGAGCTTCACGTTAGCGAAGCTGCCGCTAGAATCACGCGCTTTAGTCCGACTAGTCACGCCAAGAAGGCTGTAGAGTTTGAACAGATTTTCCCCACGGTGCAAGACTGGTTAGATAATGCAGACTATGTAGTGGGGCATAATATTTTAGGCTTTGATATTTATTTAATTAAGTCCATGTACGAGAGCCAAGGGTTAAGCTATCAGCACTTAATGGAGAAGACTTTGGATACGATGTGTCTTATTCGAGGGATTAAAATGAGCGTGGAGCATAAGCCCGAATCGGAAAGCGTTTTAGAATATCAGTACAAACTTTTGCACACCAGAAAGAAAGGTCTGAAGACTAATCTACAAGCCGTAAGCAAAGAGTACGGCATAGAGCATGATTACGAAAAGCTCCATGATGCCATCGTCGACTTGGAGTTAAATTTAAAGTTATGGAATAAAATGATTTACCAATTAAGCATATGAGTGATTTTTATACAGATTTTAAAAAGTTAGACCTAGACCTTCACGGCGTTCGGTTACCGTCATTTGAAATTGAGAAGGAAGTTAAGAGAGAGCTTAAGGTCAGCGAGGATCTTAATAACTACGATTTCCTTAGAAAGATTTGTCTAGAGGGTTTTAACAAGCTGGATCTTAAGAAAGGCACTAAAGAGCATGATGAGTATGTAGACAGAGCTAAGCATGAATTAAAAATTCTAAAAGAGCTAGGGTTTATTGATTATGTCCTTTTAGTCTGGGATGTAATTAATTATTGTCACCGCAGTGATATCCCCACGGGACTGGGTCGTGGTTCAGCTGCGGGTAGTTTAGTTTTATTTCTTATCGGCGTAACTAAAATTGACCCAGTTAAGTACGGTTTATATTTTGAGAGATTCGTTTCTAAAATCCGCGCCAAGAAAAAGGTTGTAGACGGAGTAACTTATCTTGATGGAGCACTTATGTGTGACGTAGATTTGGATATTTGTTATTACAAGCGCGGGCAAGTACTCAAATATTTAGAAGAGAAGTTCGAGGGTAGTACCAGTAAGATTCTTACCCTTAATACCCTAAGCACTAAATTATTAATCAAGGAATGCGGTAAGATTGTAGGTCAGAAGCCCGAGGCAGAGATGAACGAGGTTACGGCGATGATTCCTAAGATGTTCGGTATTGTTAAAGAGCTAACCGAGGCCTATGATGAAGTTGAAAAGTTTCAGAATTGGTGCGACGAAAATGAAGAGATTTACAACATCGCGTTAAAGTTGAGAGGCTTAGTGAAAAATAAAGGGGTGCATCCGTCAGGAATGTTATTGTCTTACGACAAGATGACCGAGTCTTGCCCGACAGAACTTTCGTCTGACAAAGACCCAGTATCGTCTTACGACATGAATTGGTCCTCCCTCTTTAACGTGAAGTTAGATTTGCTGGGATTACGCGGCGTGTCTGTAGCGGACGACGTTTGTAAACAGGTAGGGATTAAATTGACAGATATCAATTTGAATCACCCTACCATTTATCAAAACCTTCAAGACTTACAGACTGCGCATGGACTTTTTCAGATTGAGGCTGATCTAGCGCATAGAGTAACCCAGACGGTTAAGCCCAGAAGTCTAGAGGAACTCAGCGGTGTACTTGCGCTTGCCCGTCCGGGAGCTATGGCCTATATGGATCAGTATTCGGCGTACACTAATCACGATGTATACGATCCCATTCACCCATTCTTTGATGATATCCTTAAAGAGACCGGCGGTGTTGCTCTGTACCAAGAGCAGTTAATGAAAATGGCTCACAAGGTAGGCTTCACGCTTGATGAAGCGGAAATCTTACGTCGTATCGTCGGTAAGAAAAAGGTCGCGGAAGTTCGTAAGTGGAAAAAGAAAATTAAAGACAAGGTAAAAGAAAATAATTTAGACAAAGAAGTCGGAGACATTCTATGGAAGGTGCTCGAAGACTCAGCGAACTATTCATTTAATAAAGCGCACTCTATTGCGTATGCGGCACTGGCGGCAATCACTGTCTATTTAAAATTTAATTATCCCAAGGAGTTTTTTCTGAGTTTACTTAAGATGACAAGGCACGAGCCAGACCCGACAAGTGAAATAACAAAGATTCAACGAGAGCTTTCTGCATTTGATATTGAATTGTTGCCACCGCACTTAACAAAGTCTGAGATGGACTTTTCGATCGAGGGCGATAATATTCGTTACGGCTTATTGTCAATTAAAGGCATAAGTGATAAAAGTATAGAAAAGCTCGCGGCCTTCAGGAATAAATATGCTAATAAGTTTGAAACTTTTCAAGCCGCCAAACAGGCTGGTCTTAATATCGGTGTTTTATCTGCGTTGATTCAAGCAGGAGCGCTTCAGGGATTCACACAATCGCGCTCTAAGGTCGTTTATGAGGCTCAGGTATGGAATATCCTTACCGAGAGAGAAAAGAAGCATGTGATGCGCTTTGCGGAGGAATACGAGTACGATCTGGTGGCAGTCATCAAGAAACTTATCGGCTTTAAAGGTGATAATGGCAAGGATGTAATAAGAGAGTCTAGAGTACAGACAATCAAGAAGAAATCGGAGCCTTACAAAAACATTTATGAACTAAATAGCCGCTCGGAAACCTTCGCCAACTGGTACTACGAAAGAAAGTTATTGGGATACAGTCACTGCGTAAGACTTAAGACTATCTTTGACGAAAAGAGGGCGGGCCTACAGTACGTAGAGGACGTTAACGCCATGCGCCCCAATCAACGCCCCGTGTTTATTGGCGTGGTTGAGGATATAGTAAATAGGACTTCTAAAAATGGGAATAAGTACATGAAAGCCTCCATCTCAGACGAGACGGGGATTATTGACTGCTTAATGTTTAACGATAATATTAAGGAGTGCGAGACTATGAACAACGGCTTGCCGGAGAAGGGCAATATTGTTATCATTAAAGGAAACAAAAAGGAAGACGCAGTATTTGCATACTTAATGGCAATACAAGATAATAAGGTATATACCAAACTATCAGAGCTTAAAAATAGTTGACAAAAAATAAGAAAAAGGGTAATATTATTTTATGATTCAGTTTTACAAACCAAATTCTAAGAATACCGGTTCAGCTTGTTCCTTTTGGTCTAATTATGACGGTAGCATTATGTGCTCCTTAATTAAACAGGCTAGTTGGAACGATAAGACCAAGAAAGGATCATTCGCCAAGAATAAAGATAACCCTAGCAAAAGAGTAATCGTTAAATTAAATCCCACAGAAGTTGGAGGATTAATCGATAGCATAGAAACTAATCGTGAATTTGCTAATTATCACAACAGTCAAAATCAAACCCTCCAAATTAAATTTTCCCCTTACATGAGAAACGGAGATCAAATTGGGTTTTCTTTTTCTGTATACAAACAAGACAAGGAAGACTCAGCCAACAAGGCGTCTTATGTCATAGGCTTTACCTTTCCCGAGGCTCGTTACCTAAAAGAGTTCTTAAGTTATGTACTGCAGAAGATTTTTGAAAAGGAACACGAGGCGCACCTGAAAAAGCAGAAAGAGAAAATTAAAGACATAATGAAAGAGAAGAGGGCAGAAGCCTCTAATGCAGATCGTAGTCCTAAAGAGGAGCAGGAAGGGGAGGATATCTGGTAATGAGCAAGGCGATTCTTTCCAAAGAAAGAAAGAAGAAGGTGCTCTACCATAGCGATTTCGCCCTGCTAAAAACAGGCTTTGGTAAGGTATCGAAGCACATCTTGTCGCACCTATACAAAACGAGCAAATATGACATCGTTCAATTGTGTTGTGGATTAACGGACGACAATCCCCAGTATACCCGTGTCCCTTGGGAATGCGTGGGTGCTATGCCTAATGACCCAGAACAAATAAAGCAGTATGACAGGGATCCTAAGTTAGCTCAAATGGCCAGTTACGGGGCACAGAGGATCGACGAGCTTGTTAATAAAATAAAGCCCGACGTTTACATCGGAGTGCAAGACATTTGGGGAGTAGATTTCGCAGTGAATAAAAAGTGGTTTCCATATGTTAATTCAGCTATATGGACTACCTTGGATTCTTTACCCATCTTGCCTACGGCTGTAGAGGCGAGTAAAAAGGTAGACAACTTCTGGATTTGGAGCAACTTTGCTACGGAGGAGCTTAAAAAATTAGGCCAAGGGCATGTTAAGACTGTCAGGGGCCCGTTAGATCACTCTAACTTTTTTAGATTAAAAGATCAAGATAGACTTGCCCTTAGAAAAAGATTTGGAATAGCCGATGATGCTTTTGTAGTTGGTTTTGTTTTTCGGAATCAATTGAGAAAGTCCGTTCCCAACTTGTTAAAAGGGTATAAGCTATTTAGAGACAAAAATAAAAATGTAAAATCTTATCTACTTTTACACACGCACTTCGCGGAAGGCTGGAACATTCATAAGTTAGCGGACGAACACGGAGTAAATAAAGAAGAGATACTATGCACTTATGTTTGCAGAGATTGCGGCTCGTATATTATTTCGCCCTTTAAGGGACAGGATGTAAATTGTCCTATTTGTAATGGGCAAAAGACAGTAAACACTACAAGTATTGCTCAGGGAGCCACCGAAGAACAACTTAATCAGATCTATAATTTGATGGATGTTTATTGTCACCCATTCACTTCTGGCGGACAAGAAATTCCTATACAGGAAGCGAAGTTAACGGAATTAATAACTTTGGTAACGAATTATAGCTGCGGCGTAGATGCTTGCGCTCCAGAGGCCGCGTCGCTTCCACTAGACTGGGCGGAATACAGGGAGCAAGGTACGGAGTTTATTAAGGCTTCGACTAAGCACGACTCTATCGCCAAAAATCTTCAAGTCGTATATGATATGACACCGCAAAAACGATTGGAAATGGGTAAAAAGGGTAGGGAGTGGGTTATAGAAAACTTTTCGATAGAGACAATAGGCAAGCATTTCGAGGACTATATTGATTCTTGTGAATTAGTAGAGGACAAAAAGAAAGTGTACGCAATTTCCAAGTCGCAAGATCCGAAAGCCTTAGTGAGCGGAGACCTACCAGATAGAGAATGGATTATTGCTTTATATAAAAATATTCTAGATATGAGAGTCACCGAGTCAGACGAGGGTTTTAGGCACTGGATGGCCGAAATGAATAAGGGTATGTCTAGAAATCAAGTGGAAGAATATTTTAGAAGTGTCGCTCAAAAAGAAATACTTTCACAGCAAACGATAGCTGATTTTGTTGATAAAGAAGACAAGGGCAGAAGGATCTTGTATGTCATTCCCGAAAGCGCGGGTGATGTTTATATGGCAACGAGTTTATTTGATAATCTCAAAAAGCAATACGCAGATTACAATTTGTACGTTGCCACGTCCCCACAATATTTTGATATAGTAGAGGGGCATCCATTAGTCCATAAAGTTATACCCTTCATCCCGCGCATGGAGGATATCCATTACTTAGAAGGTAAAGGGGATCATGAGGGATTTTTTGAAATAGCGTTTTTGAGTTACGTTAATGCTCAAAGAGTGTCTTGCTACACTCACAACAGTTTAGATAAAATAGCTTTTGATATCAAATCTTAACTAGTGTATAATAATTATATATGTCAGAAGGTACGTCAATCAGGGAAGTGGAAGGTCCAAAGGAGTTTTACAGCTTATTACACTCTACGGGGCTCCATAGTTTGACCTATGATCTTTATGATTTTTATACCAAATATAAGAATATAGGGGTGGGCTGCGGATGCCAGAGAAAGAATAGGGAAGCTGTAGCAAAAAACGCGTATATAAAGTCGGTATCCTCTTTAACCCCAGAACAAAAGAGCGCTATGAAAGAGACACTTTCAGTAAATAAGGTTAGGTTTTATGTTGAAACGGGAATTTTTGCTGAGATTTAATACCGAGCAAATATGACCCTGTCACACCTGAGTAACAAAGTGCCGTACTGTCGCACCTAAGAATAAATTCCCCCTTTTTTTGGGGGTTTTTTATTGGCACGCCAGTTGCTTTATTAATGTATTATGAGATATACATTAACTAACAGACTATTCACCGACTTCTTCAATCACGATCTTGATTGGGATAGCTTTAATCACTATCAAGAAAGCGATGAAGATTACAATATCGAACTAAACCTTGCGGGCATCAGTAAAGATAATATCGACGTGTCCGTAGACGGAGACGTTCTTAAAGTAAAGGCAGAGCAGGGTAATAAAAATTATTTTAAATCATATTTGGTACCATCTAAAGCGGATAAAAGTAATATTCTTGCTAGGCATGAAGATGGGATGCTTTATATCAAATTTACAAAAAGAGAGGAGGAAAAAAGTAAAAAAATTACTGTAAATTAACTTGACTCACTTTTGGAATAGTGTTACTATACTCCTAGCATATGAAGAAAACAGAAACAGAAACTAACAACAGTCAGTTCACAACCGTTAAGACCGCGTACGCGCGAATCGCAGTGCTTTTGCTTGCGATTAACTTTTGCTTGACTGGCTACGTAGTCTACAGTATGAACAACACCATGCAAGATCAAATTGATGGTGTTACAGGTGTAACAAAAGCAGAAGACGGGAATGTCACAAGCACCGCTCAGTCTGTGCGAGAAGATTAATAATATTAATTAGTTATTAATTAATAAATTCACCCCGCCGCGAAAAGATTCTCGGCGGGCTTTTTTTTGCGGTGTAAATATATATGTGCATGCGCAAATTAAAGAGATCGTTTCTAGTTTAATAGATGAGTCTCGTGAGTATAATTCTTGCCCACTTCAAATTAAAAAGATAGAGACGGAAGGATATTTAATAACGAGTTACGATCAAAACAAAGTGGTTGCGGTTGGTATGCTACATATTATGAACGAAAATGATGAAAAAGAAGAGGTGGTCGGAGCCTTTTCTATTAACGTCAAGAAGTATATGTGGGCGAACGCAGAGGGGTTTTCTCATGATGCTATGATAGAAGACTTATCCGAGGAAGTTTTCACTCTTATGGGCGTAGACGAAGTAGTCCCCTACCTTTGTTCTTGAGACAGAAAAAATTGCTTTTATCTTTTTTTTTGGTATATTATATCTAGAAGCAAAATTATGTCCATGGATTTTATATATGACCTAAAAGAGAAGCTGGAAGAGCAGAATATGGAATATGCTCTTTGCGTAATGAAGCCCATTAAAAATGGGGATACCAAGGTAGAGCTTTTTTATCACATAGAAAATGATGAATCTTTCGAGTCTCTATGTGATGCCATGAATATCGTGTGCGGCGGTGAGCCGGGAGACAACGTAGATATAGAATATGATTCCTACGAGGAAAATAAAATAAAACCCACGCCCACCCCGGATAACGAAGATGCCTAACAATTTTGCCGCAATAACTTGTTTTTTTTCTTACGCCTCAAACCCCCATATGTTAGAGAGGTATAAAGAATTTTCTGAAAATTTAAAGCGACAAAACGTAGAGTTATATACCGTAGAGCTAGCCTTTTTTGACAAAGATTTCTTGATAGAGGACGCTTATTTAAAGCTTAGAACGAATACTGTTTTATGGCACAAGGAGAATCTATTAAACGCGTTAGTTAAAAAGTTACCAGATGGGATAGAAAAGATAGCGTGGCTCGATTCGGACGTTCTAATAGAAAATGATGACTGGGCAGAGCAAGCAGCGAATATACTAGATCACTATAGAGTAATAGAAATTGGAGATATACATACTATATACCTTGATCAAGAGCAGCAGACAAAAGAGGTGAAGCATACTAATGGTTACGCTTACCACCATAGAAAATCCGATTGGAATAACATGGGAAGGTACCACCCCGGCTTTGGTTGGGCAGCTAATAGAGATTTCTTTAACGAAGTTGGTTTGTATCAATACGATATTATCGGAGGTGGAGATGGTGTAATGATGAGAAGTTTTGGGGAGCCAGACGCTTTTAGTAGCTCTAAACATACTTGGAAAAGGGCGCAGTACATGAACTATTGTAAATCTATCTTACCGTATTTAGAGCAATATTCGCAACGAGCTTACGAATACACGCAAGGAAGCATGAGCTTCGTGCCCTCCAACGTAGTGCATAAGTTTCATGGAGAAAGGGCCAACAGGGGCTACACAACTAGAATGAAGCTATTAGAAGGTATAGATGTAGATGAACACCTCCAAAAAAGTTCGAACGGGCTTTTCGAGTGGAAAAATGAATCGTTTAATGATAACTTTATTGAGTTCTTTATGATCAAGAACGATTTAGATCCGATGAATCATTACGAATATGACAAAAGCGGGTATGTTATTTATTAATGATATTATTGACATCATATTATAAATGTGAGAATGAAGACAGGCACGAAGAATATCTTACTTGCTTAAGGAAAAATATTACTAATAACTTCGTAAGTAAGATCGTAGTTTTTCTTCGGGACACTCTTTGCGTCCCAGAGGTGGAGCACGAGAAGATAAATTACGTTCAAGACCCAGAGCATACTTATAGAAGTTACTTCGAGTATTGTAACGAGCATCACCAAGGGGAAAAATGTATCATCGCTAATAGCGATATGATTCTAAATGATACAATAGGATTATTAAAAGACGGGAGTATGGAGGGAAAGTTCTTTTGCTTAACCAGATGGGATATAAAAGAAGACGGCAGCTTAAAGTTCTACAGGCCGCCGCATGGACCAGATAAAAGTCAAGACGTGTGGATATTCCAATCTCCTATAAATATAAACATGGAAGAAGCTAATATACCTTTAGCACACCAAGGTTGTGACAATAGGATAGCCATGGTTGCGCGCAAAAGCGGTCTAGACGTATACAACCCGTCCCTTAGGATAAAATGTGAGCACTTGCATCTAGTTGATTATAGGAGCACGGCGGGGGACAGAGACATAAGGATATTAGGCAATTACTTATTTGTCGAACCATCGTATGATATCCGTGAACCAGCGAAGTGCGAGAGCGTAAAAGCGTGGTATGATGAAGATAAAAAACTTAAATTTACAAGATGATCACAAATATTTTAGTCACGGGAGGTACGGGATTAGTAGGCAAAGCTATTCAATCTTTGGCCCCGAAGTCTACAGTGTTTATTTCTTCTTCGGATTACGATCTACGGTGCGCGGATCATGTAACACAGATGTTTGATCGCTATCGCCCCATAAAGGTTATTCATTTAGCTGGAACCGTCGGTGGAGTAAGAGCGAACATGAAACATCCAGTCCAATTTTATGATTATAATGCTCAGATCAATTCGAATGTAATAAAAGCTGCCTGCAATTTTAAGGTAAAGAAATTAATCTGCGCTTTAAGCTCTTGTATTTATCCCGATAGAGTAGAGTATCCAATTAAAGAAGATTACTTACACCTTGGTCCGCCGCATGAATCAAATTTTGCCTATTCATACGCCAAGAGAATGACGGAAGTGCAGATGAGAGCGTATAGAAAGCAGTATAACTGTGATTTTATTGGAGTGATACCGACTAATATTTTTGGTGAGCATGATAATTTTAATTTAGATAACTCACATGTAATTCCAGCGATTATAAGAAAGATATATGAAGCCAAGAGGGCTGGTAGTAGAGTAGAGTTGTGGGGAGATGGAATGGCGCTGAGACAATTTACTTACTCCCTAGATATAGCGAAGATACTATTGTTACTTATTGATAATGAATGTCATTACGATTTAATTAACATAGGAGATAGCGCAGAGAGATCTATAAAAGAAGTTAGCGAAGAGATAGCGAAGGCTATGAACTTTACCGGGGACATAGTGTGGAATACCAAAATGCCCAAAGGTCAATATAGAAAGCCCTGCGATATGTCCAGATTAAAAAGGTTAGGGTTTAAAGACTTTACTAAGTTCGGCACAGCAATAAAGAAAACCACAGATTGGCTAGAAGATAACTATGAAAAAGGAATTAGAATTTAGAAAACCCACAAAGCAAGACTCTTTGTTTATGCTGAAAGAGGCGGGGCTAAACCCTAAAACTATTTTTGATATTGGCGGAGGAAGAGAAGGGACCTCATCGTTAGCGGATAACTTTAAAGATTCGAAACATGTAATATTTGAGCCGAAAAGAGAGTGCGGTGAGAGCATAACAGCTAAATACGCTGATAAAGTTAATGATTTTGAGTTGGTGTTCGAAGCGTTAGGAAATTCATGGTTAAATAGTTTAGATTATTTTGTGAAAAATAAAAATTACGATGACCCCTATCTTATCAAAATAGATGTAGACGGAAACGATTATGTTGTTTTACAGGGATGCGCTGCTTTATTAAGCAAGACTGATTGCGTTATAGTAGAAAGTAATATATTTAGATTTTTCATGCCAGAGCAACACGCTTATCGCAATCGAGACGTCGCTGGTTTTATTACCTTACTAGAGGATCATAACTTTTTTCTTTTTGATATAACAGATCCACTTTATATAGACGGATTTTTAAATACAGTAGATTTAATTTTTTGTAACAAGGACAGCTTTGATATAAAAACCATAAGACCAGACTGGAACAAGCGGGGAAACCAAAAAGCGCAAAGGATATTCTACGAAAATAATTATCCATCAGAGGAGCTTATAAAAAATGTTACTTAATACTATATACCCCGACGGTAGACATCCCTTTTCTGTAATTTATAAAGGTAGAATCAATCTTTACGCGATAGCCGGCGGAATTATGCAAGCCTCTATCGTGCTAAAGCACTCTACAGAGAGGGATAGGTTTATTTCTCTTACGCCATTCGACGCGACACCCCATACTTGGCAGAATGAAATAGAAGAGTGTGATAAGTTCGGGGTGGATATTAATAATATTTTTTATTTATGTAATTACGCTAAACAGTTTGAAGAATGTAAATCGTACGGCCTAAACTGTTCGTATATCGTGGAGACTAATTATGTAGATTGGGATTTCTGGAAGCCTACGAACGTAAGTAAGTTATACGACGGACTTGTGAGTTGTAGACCTAATAATCACAAGAGACCCTTCTTAACAAGTAAGGTGAAAAATTTAGCCGTGGTCGTTGGCGGAATAACCTCTATGGAAAAAGTCCACGGGGAAGTAGATATGAGAGACATACCTCACGCTTTTATTAATGAGCGCTTTTTGAGCGCAAAAGAGATGAAAAAAATTCACAATTTATCAAGGACTTATATTTGCACATCCCTAACAGAGGGAGCCTGCAGAAGCTCTTCGCAGTCTTTGTTATGCGGCGTGCCAGTCATATCTATGAGTGACGCGACGGGAGGTAGGGAAGTTTATTATAACGAATATAATTCTATTATTTGTAAGCCAACTCAAGAAGCGGTTAAAGATGCCGTAGAGCAAGCGCTAGAAAAAAAATGGGATAGAGAAAAAATAAGAAGCAATTATCTTGATCAAGCCATGGGATTCAGGAAGGCCACCTATCAACTTATAGAGGAGATCCTATCCGAGGGAGATATAAAAGAGGATGGAGAAAAGCTTTTCACGAAAGCTTATAGGGGCGAGCAGGGGTTTAGTTACTTTGGAAGCACCTATCCGGGGGAGAAAGAAATAAAGAACTTAATGGCAAATAATGTGTAAAATATTATGAGTGATAATATCGCACAAGCACAAGTTCGTTTACGCCGCTATACCTAAAACGGCATCGTTATCAATTAAAACCGCACTACCCCCCCCAGAGTATAAGCCCTACGGGAATCACGTAAAACTTTCTGCTATATCGCACCTGTTTAAGTCTAATAGGTGGGATCTGGACGCGGGAAAAGGCTCTATGGATCAATATTTTACCTTCTTAAGCTACAGGAATCCTTGGGCCATGGTAGTGTCTTGTTACGAGTACGTTATGGCTAGACCACATCATCCTGCGTACGAGTTATATTCTCCACTCACTTTCGAAGAACATGTGAAAGAAAATATATTTTATAGAGGGTACATATTTAATCGTACAAATCGTACCGGGTATGGAGTAGACGAGCAAGATAGGCCGCTATATGATTTTATTCTTAAAACTGAGACGTTTAGTCGAGATTGGAAATATATTTGTAAAAAAATAGGGATCGATTATAAACCGCCGAAGAAAAGAAATGTAACGAAGCATCCACATTATTCAGAATACTACAGTGAAGAAACGAAAAATATAGTTGCCAAAGCATACCGAAAAGAGGTAGAATATTTTAGATATAAGTTTATCTAAATTATGTACGAAGACGTTAAGTGTTTACTCTCTGAAGAAGATAAGCAAGTTCTTTTGAACTTATCTGAAGAATGTCGCGTGTTAGAAGGGGATTATTTAGAAATAGGTTGTTACGAGGGTGGGTCCACGTTACACATATGTCATAACATGCCTCAAGATAAGAAGTTGCACGTTTTTGATTTTTATTACAGAGAATATTTCGAAGATAATATCATAAAACACCACATCAAAGATAAAATTATTTTTTACCAAGGAGATTTTACCGAAACATATAACGATTTACCTCCGGATGATAGATTTGCGTTTATATTTGTAGACAATAATCATAGTTATGATAATACCAGAATTCCCATGGAAAGACTATGGCCGCGACTAAACGCGGGGGGATACATGCTATTTCATGACTACGGTCATATAAATTACCCCGGGGTTAAAGATTATTTGGATTCGTTACCTGAACAAAAAGACAGGGAGCCCATAGGAAAAATGGGCTGCTCATTTGGATTCAAAAAGAAACACCTTTAAATTTTATTAATAGTATGTTATAATTAAGTGATGAAGATAGGTATTATTGGCAACGGGTACGTCGGAGGAGCCACCGCGCTACTTAAGAACAGAAATGTTGAAGTCATAATTTATGATATAGATAGCGAGAAGTGTAAGCCTCGAGGAGTTAGTATGGATGACATTATTAATTGTTCTTTTGTTTTTGTGTGCGTACCCACGCCCATGGATCAAGATGGAAAGTGCAGTCTACATTTAGTGGACGGCGTTGTAGAAGACCTAGTAGGACGGGGATTCGATAGCTCCAGAATCGTCATTAAGTCTACCGTGCCCGTTGGAACGTCCAGAAGATTAGGAACTATGTTTATGCCAGAGTTTTTAACTGAGCAAAATTGGCAGCACGACTTTTTATCCCAGAAGGCTTGGATATTAGGAACAAACCATAGGGACGACAAGGTGAGAGATGAAATATATTCCATATTCGATGCAGCTTGGCATGATGGAGTTTTGGTACACAGGCCCCACATGACATTTTCCACCACGGAGGAGGCCGAGTTAACAAAGTACGTAAGAAACACCTTCTTGGCCACAAAAGTAGCCTTCTTTAATGAAATAGAGGAATTTTGCAGAAGTAATAACATTAGTTACAGGAAAGTTAGGGAACTTACTTTGTATGATGATAGGATAGGAGATAGCCACACCTCCGTACCGGGTCCAGACGGCAAGCGCGGGTTCGGCGGAACCTGTTTCCCAAAAGACGTTTCTTCCTTACTGCATCAGATACTAGATGCGGGAATGATATCTTATATATTGATGGCAGCAAGAAATAGAAATATCGACGTAGATAGAAAAGAAAAAGATTGGGAGCACGATAAGGGAAGAGCAGTAGTTGAATAAAAAGGATGAAAAAAGATTAAAAGATTTTTACAAACGTTTAGAGCGAGAAGAGAAAACGTTTGTTGGGTATCCTGTAAACTCGTCCTTTGATTATTCGGAGCTATTTGATTTTTTATCTATTCCACTTAATAATGTGGGCGATCCATTTTGTTCTAGCTATTATGGTTTAGATTCTAGACAATTCGAGAGGGAAGTTTTAGATTGGTTTTCTAAACTACATCAAGCGCCCAAGGATAATTATTGGGGTTACGTTACTAACGGCGGAACAGAGGGTAATTTATATGGGCTTTACTTAGCTAGAGAATTATATCCCAAGGGAGTGGTATATTATTCTCAAGATACTCACTATAGCGTTAGTAAGAACATTCGCGTGCTCAATATGGAGAACGTAATGATAAAGTCTAGAAGGAATGGCGAAATGGATTATCAAGACCTTCACGATATGATGTCTACTTGGCGTAGCGCCCCACCTATAATATTTGCTAACATGGGTACGACTATGCGTGAGGGCTTTGATAATATATCTGAAATTAAAAAGATACTTAAAAAGTTAGCTATTCCAGAGTACTATATTCATGTGGATGCAGCATTAGGAGGCATGACTTTGCCTTTTATAGACGGTGCGCCGTCTTTCGATTTTACAACGGGAGTACAAAGTATGTCTATTAGTGGTCATAAGCTAATTGGTTCACCGATCCCCTGCGGTATAGTTTTAGCGCTAAAAAGTAATGTCGGCAGGGTTTCTAGGGCAGTTGAATATGTTGGTTCGCTGGACAGTACCATTAGTGGCTCACGAAATGGCTTTACTCCTCTGGTTCTTTGGTACGCTATAAAAAAATATGGTTTTAATGGTTTTAAAAAGGTAATCAGACACTGCGTTAGAACAGCGGACTATACAACGCGCAAAATGAATGAGGCAGGAATAAAGGCTTGGAAAAATGACCACGCCATAACAGTAGTTTTTCCCAGACCTAAGGAAGAGTTGGTAAAAAAGTGGAAGCTGGCAGTACAAGATGAGATTGCGCATATTATTTGCATGCCACAAGTGGATAAGGCTACAATAGATAAAATCATAAATGATTTAAAAAATAATTAAGTCTGTAATATTTTTTATGGGAACTTTTCCAAACCAAGATATTTCCCTGTTGTCTCCTATAATAAAGACGTACCCCTTGGGAATAATCCCCACATCTTGATCAGTATTAAAGAATAACCATTCGTGCTTGGGCTTTTTTGCTTGTTCCTCTTTGCTCTCTGTGTAGAATATGATATCGCCCTTACCGTATGGGTCTTCCTGTACTTTATCATTTACATAAATTTTTCCGTGCTTAATGCGAACGTGTTCGCCCTCTAAAGCGATCACTCGTTTACTCAATTTTTCATACCATTCAGTTTTAACAATCACCTCATCATATCTTCTCGGGCTCCAATTTTTATCCAAACTTGATGTCTTTTGTACAACTAGTAGCTCCTTATTTTTATACGTTGGAAACATACTGTTGCCCACATTAAAAACGAACCCGTATTTCCACCCGAAAAAGCAATACCATGCGAAAAGCATTAAAATTGCTAAAATTGAGGCGCTTCGGAAAGTACTTTGTGACAAGTATTCTTTAAGCTTTGACATGCCGTGAGTATATAATTATAGCATATTAGACGGTGAAAGTGTATATATTATTAGATATAATAACATTAAGGCTCCTCCACGAGGGGCATTTTTTATCATGAAAAGAAGAAGAACAAAAAAGAAGGCTCCGCTTAGTTTGTGGGGCAAAACTAAATTGAAACTCAACCACCTAAAGGAGTGGAGTTTAGAAAAGTGGGACTCCTTATGGTTTAATCTGGGCGATGAGGAGTTACAAGGCGGATTATTACTAGTGCTTTTCGCTGCAGTTTTACATTTTGGCTGTTTAGATTTTGAATCTGCAGTAAAATGGCTGGCTCTACTGTGGGGTTCCAAAAAAGTTTGGGAAGTAGTTAAACACTAAGTCTATAAACTTTTTTTTTACAAAAGCGAGGCTCATATAGGGCCTCGCTTATTTTTTAGTGTAAATATATATAGTATGGATACTCAACTACTCATAAACATTTTGTTCGGTGTCCTTGGCACCGTTGCGGGCTGGCTTTTTAAAGTCATGTACAATCAACTCAGAGATATCGAGGTAGAAGTTAACGATCTCGAAGATAAACACGACGCAGACCACAGGCTTCTCACGAAAGACATTAATGCCTTAGCGCTTTCTCTTCCAGAAAAATATGTTAACAAAGAGGACTTCAGTAATTTAGTTAAAGTAGTTCATCATAGGTTTGATAGAATAGAAGAAAAGCTTGACGAGTTAAAGTCGAATGGAAAATAGTGACCCAATACACACCGTCTCCGTAAACGGTTTATTCGTAGAAATTTACGACTCAAAACCAGAAGAGCAGTTTTGGGGCAATAAAAGAATTTATATTTATGATGGCTTGAGTGATCTTTCAGATGTGGAAAGAGATAAAATTATTGATTATTTGTATACCGAAGGATTCGTAGATGATAGACGGGTTAGATGTGAGATAATTAGGGGCGAAGATTATCTTTAATTGATCTAATTTGCCCTAATAAGTTTGGGGTATTTTCGCACCTGATGTATGGAGTTTGAATAGTTAAGGGGTAATTGTTTTGCATGTCCAGCCTGACTCCTTCTATTCTCCACTCGGGAACAACTATATCATCCACGAAATCGAACCACCCCTTTCTTTTTAAAAACTTCCAATAAATATCAACCATTTCTTTTTCTGATTCCAAAACTACATCATAGCCCATTTCTTTTTTAGCCATCATCGTTAAAAATCTAAAATACAAACCCTCTGATGGAGGATCAGAACTCAATTCTGATGTAATAATTAAATTCATTACTGTTACATTACACTTAAAAGCAAATAAAATTTAACTTGCGCGTTGCATCTTATTATAATATATTTAATAAAAGAGTTATGAAAACTTTATTTACTACCATCCTCGGTCTCAGTATCGTAACGTCATCGTTCGCAGCTGAGAAAAAACAGTCCACCGCAGAGCATCTTCAGAACGTTTCTGTCACAATTAGATCTGAAGGGCAATTCTCTAATGGAGAAGGGTCAGGAGTAATTTTTAGTCGAAAAGACAAAGACGGAAATTTAGTAAACCTAGTATGGACCGCGGCGCATGTCATAGACAATCTCCGTAAAACTAGAAAGACGGTAGTTAATGGTGCATCGAAAACTATCGTAGAGTTTAAAGACCCGATGGTGGTAAAAGAAATCAGACAGAATGGAAGGACTGTCGGCAGATTGCAAATGGACGCAGAGGTATTGAAGTACTCTGACGCAGATGACGGGCACGACCTAGCTCTACTCAGAGTCCGCAAGCTTAATTTCGTCACAGATACTGTGACATTTTATTTAGATAAGGAAATTCCCAAGTTGGGAACGGACTTACTCCATGTCGGTTCACTTCTTGGGCAAATGGGGGCAAATAGTATGACTGATGGCATTTACTCTCAGCATGGTAGATTAATTAAAAGTTTAAATAAATTCGTGTTCGATCAGACGACTTGTACGGCCTTCCCCGGAAGTAGTGGGGGTGGAGTATATTTAAAATCTGACGCAAGATACGTGGGAATGCTTGTGAGAGGAGCGGGAGAGGGTTTTAATCTTATCGTACCGGTGCGCAGAATGGTTGACTATGCGGAAAAGCATAAAATCATGTGGGCTTTAGACAAAAATGTACCTATGCCTACCGAAGACGAATTAAGAAAAATGCCAGTGGAGCACGAGCCGAAAGCCAAAGAAGACAAAGAGGAGGATACCGCAGACGAAAAGGCCGCTAAAAAACTGTTTCCCTACATGCTTAGGGTTACTTATCCAAAGGTTCTTATTCTAAAAAATAGGGGGATTGAGTAGCTTAAGATCCGAGGGATAAGCCAAGGGTGGAGAACGACGTAGCGGGGTGGGTAATTTAACTCGTCCCGCTGCGTTTTTTATTTTCCTAAAGTCTTAATTAGTGTATATAATAGTATACAAAAATGAAAAAGAAGCATGAACCTATAGAAATTGACTTTACCGAGCAAATAAAGGCTGGTAAAAAAGAGTCCGTAGCTCGGGTTGATGAGCTAAAATCGCAAAAAGATTTGGTCGAGACAATTGCCACGGATTTAAATGCTATTAGGTCAATCGTTGAAAATTACAGCGGCGGACAGCCAAGCGAAGCTTCTTTAGTAAGCAGTTCCCCAGAGGAAACTTTTTTGGACAGCGTTAAAAGTTATATTTTTACGACCCAAGAGGAAGCGCTTGAGATGGCGAGCGCTATTGGGCTCAGAAGTTCACACGCTTACAAAACACACGATGGCGTGGTTTTGTTTATGCCCGGTCGAAATACTGGGGAATTCTACGAGTGGTACTGGAAAACTCATTCCTAAAATAAAAACAAAATCATTTTTTAAAGTAGTACTTTAGGTGTTTTTTTTCATCTGTGTGAAATTTTATATAATTTGGAGCATGATAAGGGTGAAAAGAGTATTGATCAGGAAGAATAGTTAAAGAGTCTTCTTTAAGGTATAAAGAGATGGCGCTGGAGAAGCCCGAGTTACTGGCTATAAATATGTCGCTCTCAGAGCATGCTTGAATAGTTTTATAAATAGTTTTTGTATCTTCTCCGATTGTAAATGACACATTTTCAAGACCATATTTTTCAAAAAGGTTTTTGACGTCAGTTACTTTTCCATGTTCGTTTATGTAATTAGCATTCCCCCCATTATCTTCGCTAACCCCTTGGTCTCCGTCAGAAAAAACATGAACGTGATAGCTCCCCTTCGCGAGACTGTTCTTTTTAATAATAAAATCAAGAGCTCTTATATAATAGTTGTCGGGGAGAATTCTTTTTGTAACGGCTTCATTAGATTTAATCTCATCGACTAGAAGTATGTCCCCTCTTCTTATATTTATGCATATATTAATTTTATTAGGTACCATAGAGGTTTTAAATACTAGGCCTCTATTTTTATAGCAATTGTTAAAGTATTCTTTAGTCCTAGAGAAATCATTATTCAGAGTGCATCTCGCTACAGCGGGGTTGTATTTTACTTCCGTTATCCTATCGGGCATCCTTCTCCTCACTACCTTACGCGCCCCAGCGCAATCAGGCAGCCCCATGGCGAATTCGAACAGTCCATCTCTCCCTAGATTATGGCCACATACAAGGGGCTCAGGGAGATATGTCATGTTATTATCCATAGCCATTATGAGTCCGTGGTTATAAGAAGTTAAGCAGTGTCCGACCCCCGCGCCCCTAACTAGATTGTCGTAAAATAAGAATCCATTTTCTTCCGGATATTCACTTTGCTGAGAAGCCGCCCGTGGTCCGTCCCAAAAATTCCATAGCGGTCCATAGCCCTCCATAGATTTTTCTGGATAATTTTTGTCCATATAATATTTTACACTTTATTTTTTTTAGAAAAAAAAACAAAATTTTCCCGAAGGGCTTCTTTGTTTAAAAGTGGACGATATATTGACACTCAATAGGAAAAGGTGTATTATATAAATATGGGAGCGTACTGGATTCGATTTAGAACCTTACGCCAGATTGCAAGCAGAGGATAATGGTTGGCCTCTTTAAACACCCATTAACAACATATATGCCAATAGTAATATTGACATGGAGTTCGCTCCTTCTTTAGCTGAAGCTGACGAGATTCTCGCCAAGTTCGGTTACGTGGAGGAAGAAGAGCTCCAGCTGGCAGCATAAGTTCTGCCCCGTCCTACTCTGGATGCTCGCTAAGGAGCTAGGGCGTCGACAGCGAGCAAAAAAACTAGGAAGGGTGAGGAGTCTAGGATAAATAAAGTGCCTCCAATCTCGTGTGTAGTCGTCAGCGACGAAGCACGAAAATTAACGCTGACTAAGCTTGTAGTATATTTGAGCCGATGGCTTTAAAGACGCGGGTTCGACTCCCGCCGCTTCCACCATTTTCATGCCACATAAATTAAAACGAAAAAAAAGATCACCGCCAAAAACTCCAGAGGAATATAGTAATTTAAATTTTTATAATTACAGAACCTTAAGGGTGATTGTTTTTTGGGCGGGGTACAGAAGAACTTGGTGTCCACAGTCTACCATAGAGAGCTCTAAGATTAGCTATCAAAATGCAACAGACGCGGATTGTGAAGATTTTGAGTCTCGTACTGTAGGTTTTCCTATTAAGGATACGGCTCGAGAAGCTCTATCTCGATTAAAGTTTACTGTAGAACAGCACCAATTGTCAGACTATGGAGCTCCCATGGACCTCTGTATAATAAATCATGTGCCTACATCGTTTGACAGAGCGCACGATCAAAGCTTTTCTCAGGAAAGCTATGAAACCTATACCGATTACCTTAATTTACTAGATGGTGTAAAAACTAAAAATGGAACGATTAAAGTAATTCATAAAGAGAACTATGGATTTTCCTTTTCTGGCTTTAATTTCGCTTACACCAAGTATAAAAATGATTATGATTATTTCTTTTTTTCAGAAGACGATTATGTTTATCACAGTATGAAACCAACGTACCTTCTTAACGAGGCTATAGATAAAATCGGACAAGGGTTGGGATATGCTGCGACAGTTTATAGATGGAAGATGGGAACGGCCCCTAGACACTCTGTGATTATGGGAATGAATGGAATAACTAGCAAGGAGACCATGGAAGCTATCGGTGGTAAATTACCCATGCAACATGAATCATATTATGGATGGGAATACGACAAGCACGAAAAAGCCGAGTACTCTCTTGCGTATGTGCTGACAAGAAAGAATGTACCGACTTACACAGTAGGTAGAGAATTTATCATGTGGAGGAGGCCAGCCTCCACTCTTGCGGCTCCGGCAGGAAGAGTACTCCCTTGGACTGAAGATTATAGTAGATAATTTGTTTTGACTTCTTATTTTATTACTGTTAAATTATCTGTGTGAGTAAATGCTTAGTAACAGGAGGGTGCGGATTTATTGGCGGACATATCGTCGATAAACTAATAGATCTTGGGCACGAAGTGGTAGTTATTGACAATTATTCTGCGGAATGTAATGATAATTTTCACCATAACCCTAACGCGGAATACAACGATGTAGATATCTGTAATTATAGCAAGATTTGGCCACTGTTCGAAGGCGTAGATTACGTTTTTCATTTAGCTGCGCAAGCTAGGATTATGGTTTGCATGAACAAGCCGCAGGTCGCTTGTAAAACTAATTTTGTGGGTACCTGTAACGTATTAGAATCAGCCAGAACTAATAATGTAAAGAGGGTGGTATATTCTTCGACTTCTTCCGCTTATGGCCTCTCAAACGATCCTCCGCTCAAAGAAGACATGCCTAGAGACTGCCTGAACCCTTACTCAGTAAGTAAAGTGGCTGCAGAAGACTTATGTAAGATGTACAATAAGCTTTGGAACCTTGAAACCGTAATTTTTAGATACTTTAATGTATACGGCGAGCGCCAACCGACGAAGGGGCAGTACGCGCCAGTGATTGGATTATTCCAGAAGCAAAAAGCCGAGGGGAATTCGATGACTGTCGTAGGAGATGGGTTACAAAAAAGGGATTATACTCATGTTTCTGACGTGGTACAGGCAAATATTAAAGCCGCGTTGACGACTAACACAAGCGCTTTGGGCGAAATCATTAACGTAGGTACTGGCAGAAACCACAGCGTGTTAGATTTGGTCGATTTGATTGGAGGAGAATTTGAATTCATAGATCAGAGACCCGGAGAAGCAAGGGAGACCCTAGCAGACATCAGTAAACTAAAAGATCTTTTAGATTATGAACCTCAAGTAACGTTAGAAAGTTGGATTAAAAAATGAATAGAATATTTATTAATATAGCAGCATATAGAGACAAGGAGTTAATTCCTACAGTAAAAGACGCAATTAAAAAAGCAAAGGATAAAAGTAGAATTTCTTTTGGGATATGCTGGCAGCACGGACCAGACGAGCCGCAGAATTTCGGCGAAGACGATGACGAATTATTTGAAGGTATAGGCGGACTGAATTATGCTCGCTATGATTACAGAGATAGTTTGGGTATGGGTTGGGGTAGAAAAATTAGCCAATCATTTTGGAGGGGTGAAGAATGGCAGCTACAAATAGATTCACACATGAGATTTGCTCAGGATTGGGATTGGCACTTGTTAAATCTTTTAGCTAGGTGTGATTCTAAAAAGCCCATACTCACCTCAAGAACTTTACCTTACTACCCAGAGAATAATGATAAATTAAAAGAGGGGTTAAGTACTTATATGCACCCCAAAAATTTTAGAGATAATGGCGTGCTAGTATTAACTTCGGGCGCAATCAGAGAGCGGTGGAAAAAGAAAAATCCTATTCCGGGAGCGTTTATTTCTGGACACTTTATGTTTTCATCCTCTAAGATCTTACGAGAGATGCCTTACGATGATAAGTTTGCTATCATTAGTACTGGTGATGAACCAGCTTTAGCTATTAAAGCGTGGACTCGCGGATGGGATATTTTTTACCCGCATAAATGTTACGTGTGGCATCATTTTTATAGAGAAGGCGCCAAGAAAAATCATAGTGATAAATATTTTAAAAAGGGTACGGACGTGCACCCTTCGCAAAGAAAGCTCGCGGAAGAAGGAGTCAAAAGATTCGTTGCGTTAACCTCAGGGAAGATAAAAGATGAAAGATACGGTTTAGGCAAAGCGCGCACACTTGATGAATACAAAGACTATACGGGGGTAGATTATAAGAGGAGAAAGATACATAAAAGGCCAGATCTGGTAGAGAGCGTTTATAAATCGAAGAAAGACGAATCGGTTACCCCTCAACACGTAGAGGTTCTACACACAGAGGTATCCAAGGAGGCTAAGGATAAAATTTATGTACAAATCGCTAGCTATAGAGACCCAGACGTAGAAAATACTATTTATGAACTAATAGATAAAGCTAACAAGCCCGACAATTTGATTATAGGCGTGTGCGATCAGTACGGTCCAGAAAATAGAGACTTACCAGCCTATGCTCAAGAAAATTTTAGAGTAATGAGAGTGCCCTTTTATGTTAGCCCCGGCTTAGGTTGGGCTAGGCACATGCTACAAAAAATGTACTTTGACGATGCAGAGTATACTATGCAGCTAGATTCTCACATGAGGTTTAAGCCAGACTGGGACGTTAAGTTAATTAATATGGTCAAACAAGCGCCCTCTAAGAAGCCTATTATCTCGCACTATTGCACGGCGTTCACTTTCGATCAAAATCCCATGGATTATTTAAATAGAGACGATCTATTTAAAATGTACTGCTTAAGGTTTAATGACACAGGTACGGTTTCCTTTAGACAAAGGAGGGTACATAAAGAAGAGCAGACGGGTAAACCGGGAAGATCTATGCTGGTTTCGGGACATTTTTACTTTACTCTGGGCCAACACATTAATGAATATAAGTATGATCCCGATTTATATTTTGCCGGTGACGAAATATCCTTAGCAACAAGGTCTTGGACAAGGGGCTGGGATATTTTTTATCCATCCGAAAACGTAGTATTCCATAATTTCACTAGAGAAAAGCGCGTTTGTCACTGGGCAGACCAAAAGGTAGGCTACGGTAACCTACATAAACAAAGCCTTAAAAAGTTAAGGCAGATGTTAGGTATGGAAGATAATGGAATTGATATGGGAGAGTATGGTTTAGGCACAGAAAGAACACTTGAAGAATTCGAAAGAATATCCGGTATTAATTTTAAAGAAAGAAAGTTGGAGGAAAGAGCGGAGAAGGGACTCCCAGTATTTTAATTATGGCTGTAGTCTTTCATTTTAACGGCCACGCCGAACCCAAATATCCCAAGGGCGATATAGATATATTGAAGCAAAAAGTAAAAGATGCCTCTCTTAATACTTACGACTTGGAGGACTGCGAGCTTTTAACTTTCGATAATGCCTTTCATCATTATACGTTACTTGAATGTACTGATAGGCTTAAGTTACCAATAGTTAATTTGGGCGAAGATAAGTATTATAAACCCCTAATAGACAAATATAAATTAAATTCAGAGGAGAAGTGGTACGGTAATTTAACCGCTAAGAAAAAAATGAAAGACGGATTCACCTTAACGCATAAAATACTAGCGGTTTACGATTATTTAAAAAATAATAAAAGTAAAAAGTATTTTTATTTCTTTGATCAGTCTGACGTATACATTACGGGAGACTTACAGAAAAAAATAAAAGTACTAGAAGAAAGGAACTGTAAATTATTATTCAACGCAGAAACTAAATGTATGTATTGGCCGATGGCAATTAGAAGTAATCCGATATATCCAGATATTAATAAATTTTTCATTAACTACGGAGACTTAAAAAGGTTCGAGCAAGATACCTATTCGCCGACGGCGCACGAATCAAATGGTAAGCAATTTTTATTTTTAAATAGCGGGGCCTACTTAGCTGATACAGATTTTTTTGTTTCTTTTTTTGATAAATATATTAATTTTTTTATGGAGTTTATTGATGTAAATGACCAAACAATAATGCATCACTTTCACTTCATGTATTATCCCGACATACAAGTGGATCATAAGTGCGAAATTTTTCAGTGCATGGGGCCGAATGTAGTTGAGTTTAATTATGAAAAATGAGCGCGTTAGCTTTTCATTTTAACGGATCAACGGTTGGTAAGTATAAAGCTACTTTGCCCATATTAGATCAGCACCTACAGGCTAATTCTAAACGTAATACGCCCCTTGATAAGACTCAGATATTTTGTTTTGACAATTCTCTCAAAAACTTAATGCTAATAGACTGCCTGCGGAAGCTAGAGCTAGACTTTACTAACTTGGGTGAAGAACAATACTTCGGAAAGCTGCAGCAAAAGTACCCTTTTAAAGATAAAAAACATACTTGGTTTTTAAATCCCAAGTGGTTGAGTAAAACTAGCGACCCAAATAAACATTTTTGGCCTCTAGCAAAAATGATGGCGCTGTATGAGTATATTAAAAATAATAAAAATATAAAACCTTATTTCTTTTTATTCGATCAGAGCGATGTGTTTTTGATAGATAACCCAGAGAAGAGGCTAGACGTTTTTTTAGAAAAAGATTGCGGTATGTTTTTTGGCGCAGAATCTAATTGTATGTATTGGCCCATGAGAATAAGGGGTAAATTGTGGTACCCACATATTAATAAGTTTTTTGCTAATTACGGGGACGTTAAAAGGTTTGAGGCGGACACTTATTCTAAAGACTGTTATTCTAGTAGCGGTTATAAGATGGTATTTCTAAATGGTGGCATGAGAGTATGTAATACGGAATACTATATGAATTTTATGGATAAATATTATAGGTTTATTGAAGAATTTATGTGTTTAACAGAGCAAACTACCTTACATCATTTTCATTTTTCATATTATCCAGAGATACAGGTAGATAATAAGTGCGAAATTTTTCAGTGTATGTATCCCGCGAACGTCGAATATAATATATAAATGAATCTCTTCGCCGGTCCATACGAGCACGAATTCGGGCATGAGCTTTTTAGTTTTCAAGGACACATACGAAAACTATCTAGGACTCATGAGAGAACTGTAGTTTGTAGCAGGCCCAGTATGAGATATTTATATGAAGATTTTGTTGATGAATTTATTTCTATAGATTCAGAGATTGATATATCAAAGTATGCCGAGTATAAAGTAGTAAGCAAGGATGACTGTCACTTCCATGTAGCTAGGTCGGCTGGTAACGTCAACCTTGATCAAGAGTTTATTCAATACGGCAGACCAATAAGCGAGAGGCATGATATTCTTTTTCACGCTAGAGCCAAAAGCAGAGGTATGTGTAAAAATTTAGAGAGAGGCGTTTACGATAAAGTATTTGAACGGATGAGCGACAAATATAAAATATCATTTATAGGCACCACCGAAGCGTCTTATTGTCCCGATGGGGCAAGCGACCTGAGGGATATACCGTTAAAAGACTTAGCTAATATTATTCATTCCTCCCGCCTAGTCGTGGGAGAAAGTAGTGGTCCTATTCATTTTGCTTCGTTGTGCGCTACGCCCCATCTAACTTGGGGAGGCTATAGACTTAGAACTTTTTCTAGATACACGCACCACTGGAACCCATTCAAAACTAACTGTTTCTTATTTGAGACCCTGAGTGATAATTATCTTACCAATAGGATCAGATTTGGAGCAAGAGTGCCTAGAGATATACTTGAACAAGATCACGTTAACATAATAGAAAGCAAGAGCCCTAGGGAACCATCCTTGGAAGATATGATCTCGGCGATAACTAGTATATTAAAATGAATAGTGATTACTGCATAGCGACCTTAAGTTGTGGGGAGAAATACAATACATTCCTTAGGGATAATCTTTTGTCTAACAAAAGTCTAGCGTCGGAGCCGACAGAGATATTCGTTACAACAGATGATGAGGAGGGGTTTGCTAGTTATAAAGATAGAGTAAAGACCTTTAACTTTAATCCAGAGTGGAGGATAGATACGAGACGAGGGAGAAGTAGGCTGTGGTTTAATTATCACCTTAAAAGACACGCGATAAGAAATGCCCTGAAAGCGGGTTACACAAAGATACTGTATGTAGATAGTGATATAGAAATATTAACTTGGGATAAAGATTTTTTAATCAAAAAGGATAGGGGTTTCTGGTTTAGAACTTTTTTAAATAAAAATCAGTATATGGACAAATATAATTTTTATTCTGAAGCTTTTGGTGCTAACTTATGGCATTACTATAGACCAGTTAGTGAGAAGTTAATTTACATTAATTCGGAACCGGATAAAATTAATGGCTTCTTGAATACTTGGGAACATTTAGATATAATGTCGAAAGATAAAGTAAATCCTTACTCAGAGGGCTATGAGATATTGATGGCTTGCAGATTCAACGGAGCAGTAGTAAATAAGTATAGGCCAGACCCCTTCAAGGGAGATCGCAAGATGATGACGGACACACACATAAAATGAAAATAGTAACAACCATAGAATTATTTGGAGAGGAAAGTAGGGAGTTAGATAATAACTACTACATGATGCTAAAGATTTGGCTTCATCGCCTAAATATATACGCTAGCGAGTGCGATATAGAGTTACTGTACGTAAATGAGAATCAGGGGCACAAAAGTAATGTCTTATTCTATAATGATTTTAAGAAGTTTCTGTCGAAGTACCCAAACCTTAAGATTAATATATTAAAAGTAGAGCAACCGGATTTTGACTATACCCCAAGGGGTAGGAGGCGATCCTTAAAGCATCAACAATTTTTTAATAATAAAATAGCTATATTATCGCAAAAGCCGCCATTCATTTGGATGGATATAGACCTGTTTCTTTTTCGGCCGCTTAAAGAATTTTATCAGCACCTAGGAGAACATCCTTTTGTGGGTACGGGTCATGGTAGTCATACACGAGGAGAGAAGGAGAAGGTACAGGCTGGTTTATACATACTAAATAAACAAAATTATATAGATATTGAAGTCGGACTAGAAGAATGTAGGAGAGAAGCGGGAGATCAAGCGCAGCACGTTTGTCATGACCAAGGAATTATTAATGGTTTTTTTAGAAAGACCGGAAAAAATCCCTTTGTTTTTGAGGGGCACGAATATTGGAACTGGCATGGTATGAGGTGTGATTTTCATAAAGATGGTAACGAAGAATTTGTGCGCTGTACAGATATAGGGGGCGATGAGGTTTTTGGATGTCATTTTTGGGGCTTACAAAAACCATGGAGGTACCCACGGACAGTACCCTTTTGGGAAGATTGCGTAAAAAGGATAGTATGATTACTTTAAACAACACTTTATTTAATACCCAACCATTTTTATTTCATATGAATGGTAGTCATCGCAAGAACTCGCAAGGGAGAAAGTTAAGGTCAGAGGTATTTAATTACATAGATAATAATACCTATGAAGGCAAAGGCGGTATTAGGGATACGACTTATTTTATTTGTAGCTCTTATGGAGAAAGGGAAACCAACATAGAAAAAACATTTAAGTTTTTTAAAGTACCTTATGTTATGAGCGGTAGAGGTACGGATGGCTGGGTGAATACCATGAAGGCTGGACTCTTGGCGGAACATTTACCGAGTATAGATACAAAATATACTATGGGAATAGATGCGCATGACGTTATACTACTTAAGGAAGCGAATGGAATCGTAGATACGTTTGAAAGCGATTTCGATTGTGATATGTTATTCAACGCGGAGCTAGTTTCATATCCCGAAAACGAAGAGTTGGCAGATTTTGAGAGATCTATATATGGAGAGAGTCCATTTCACTTTTTAAATTCTGGAGTATGGATTGCGAAGACTGAGTTTTTGAGACAGGTTATGCAGGATATTCTAGAGATAAGGTCATCCAGACCGAAGAGCGATCAAGAAATCTACAGAAAGCTTCATAAAAAATATTACCCCAAAATTCAAATAGATCATCGTTGCGCTATCTTTCAAACGACCTGTGAGAGTTTGAGTAAAAATTTAAGGGCAACTCAGATAGATAAGGGCAACGCTTACGAAGTGGTTATAGAAAAGCAAGAAGAGCAAGTCTTTGATCTGTCTCTGAAGAGAGAAAATTCTTGATTTTTTTAAAGAAATCTGTTAAGTTTACAGTATGAGAGTGAAGAAAGATAAAGCTTATGTGGTAGTTAGCGCAGAGAAGGGCTATGTCCAAGGAGCTTTCCCCTACACCGAAGAGGGAAAAGAGCAGGCTCGAATTTATTTAAATAAATTAAAAAAGAAAACTAAAGAAGAATATAGGGTGGTGGTACGATGAGTCTTGAAAATCTCATAAAAGATCAAGAGAATATAGATAGCTCCGTAGAATGGATAGAAAATAAAACTGAGCAAATATATTCGTCTTATGAAAAAATTGAAGACTGTTATACTCAAGAATGTGAGAAAGAAAAAGAGGGTCTTCAAAACGAGCTTAATTTTTACATTAATAAATTAAAGTTAGAAGAAAAAAATATTGACTCAGCAGAGGAAAAGCTTTATGCTCTTTCTGGTAGCAATAATGAACGCTCTCTTTAAAACAAGAACTTATTTAGTCGGACACATGCAATATGCCAGCGGTAGAGATTGGCGCGAGTATGTAGAAGAGGAACTTCGTCCCCTAGGAATCAGAATTTTTAATCCTTACAAAAAACCCTTTGTTAAGGACGTCGAAGAGGACGAGCAAGCGAGAAATAAAACCCTAGAAGATATGGAAAAGGGTTACTATAATGACGTAGCAGAAAGGATGCGCACAATTCGCAGTTATGACCTTAACCTCGTTGATAGAAGTGATTTTATTATTGCTCATTTACTTCCTGACGTAGCAAGTTGGGGGAGCGCAGAGGAAATTGTTACAGCAGTAAGAATGAAGAAGCCCATTTTTATTAGCATGGAAGGCGGGAAAAAAGCAACACCGCTTTGGATGATGGGTATGGTTCCGCACCATTACATCTATGAGTCTATTGAAGATATTATTGAGATGATTAAAGATATTGATTGCGGCAGAAAAGAAATCGATAGTGACCGCTGGAGACTTTTAAAGGAGGAGTTAAGATAAAATGTGGCCAACAGATCGAATAAATTTATCCGAAATGGAGAGAAAGATAGATAGGTTTAATCATGTAATGGAGTTATTACGTACGCTCTTTGGTTTTTGCACTCTTGTTTTACAAGTTATCATTTTATGTAAACTATTTGGAATTATTTAATTATGAATAAAAAATTATACAATATGTTAAGAACTTCCGCCGAGTCAGATTTGGCCAAGGCAGAACTAACGCTGGAACTACTTAGTGATAAGGCGGCGGGTATCGGTGATCACTCAACCGGAGACTTTTATAAAAATGCGGATGAAGCTTTAGCTATGGCGGCAGACGCTTTGGACAGAATTGAAACTCTAAAACGGTATGAATAATGGCTGGCAAAGGCGACAAACCAAGAAGTTGTTTCAGTAAGCGGTTTAAAAATAATTATGACGAGATCGATTGGGGAAGAGGAAAAGGTAAAAAAAATCGTAAAAGAAACGCTAGATGCCTTCTCAACAACAAGTCTAGAGTACGAAAACAACAGAGAGATTGTTGCGGAAACAATTGCGAGAGACATAGTGAATGAAAACCAAGTACCCAAAAGATTACGATAAATATTTAGAGTACGATTTTAATAATCGTATTACTTATACCGAAGAGTCGGATACTATGTATATTTACGTTGCTCCACCACAAGGGACTGTGGGAGCAGTATTGGTATACCAAGATAAAAAAAGTTTGATTAGCATCGATACGGACGAAGTGAATACACAGGTGGGGATAGAAATCATCGGAGTGACCCATTTAATGAAAAAATTCAATACCAAAAATGAAAAAGAATAAAAAAAATCGATTTTTTCCCGAACAGGAAATCGAATCAGAAGTGGACGATATATACGCACCGCAAAAGAAATACCTAAGAACCAAGAAGGGAAAAAAAGCTATGAAGAAAGCGCGTAAGGCTTATGATGCGCGTGATCCAGAAAGGCGAAAGAGGCAGAAACGCGAATATATGAAACGCAAACGAGCAGAGAAGAGGGCGGCTCTCAGAAGCGCTTATTGACCCGTAGCTTAACTGGTTAAAGCAGCGGACTCATAATCCGTTGAGTCACGGTTCGAGTCCGTGCGGGTCAACCATTTGGGCAAGTAGCTCAGTTGGATAGAGCAACGGTCTTCTAAACCGTGGGTCGTGAGTTCGAGTCTCACCTTGCCTACCATTTAAAATGAAATATAAAGAATACATAGATGATGATCAGGTCAAGGACTTGCTTCACAACAAGTGGCCCCAAGTCATAGAGGCTGTTGAACAAGCCTTTGTTGACCCGACGGCAGACATGGTTCCTAAAACATATCTTCAGGGTGGTAAGTATGGAGATTTTAGAGCTATGCCAGCAGCATTAGGCGGCTACGCCGCTTTAAAATGGATTGGGGTATTTCCAAAAAATTGTCAGGTTGAGGATCCGCATAATTTTGACGGTCCGCCCCTTCCAACGACACTCGGGACGCTTATTCTAAGCGATAGGTTCACGGGCTATCCGTTAATGGTTATGGACTGTACGACCTTGACTGCTTATAGAACCGCTGCTACTTCAGCTATTGCAGCTAAATATTGCGCTCCAAAAGCACGAGAGTTCGCCTTCATAGGCTGCGGCCTACAAGCCAAATACCACATAGAGGCTTACGAGTCTATTTTTGGCCATATGAATATGACCGTGGAAACCCATGATCGGAACAGGGACGCCATGAAAAAACTCCATGATTGGATCGGGAGAGAGAACATAGCGGGCGCTTGGGGTTATAATGACGATGTTGAGGGCGCGGTTAAACACGCCGACGTTATTACCACGCTTACGCCCTCGACTGAGGGCTACCTAGATATACTCGATCTTAAAAGTAATTGTCATGTAAATGCGGTTGGTGCAGATGCCGCGGGCAAGCGCGAATTAATGACTAATGTTATTGATGGCTCTGCGAATATCATTTGCGATGACCCACAACAAGCATTACATTCTGGAGAATTACAATATAATGAGTGGCCTCATTTGGAGGTTAATTCTTTAAAATATTTAATTAAAAATCACGAAACTATGCAACTTGACAGGGGAGTATCGGTCTTTGATTCTACCGGAGTGGCAATCGAGGATGTTGCTATTGCAGAATTAATTTATAGACTATCTCACCAATAACTATAATAAATAATGAAAATTAGTATGACCACCTTTACTAAATGGTTTCTGCTTAATGCCGTAGTGGTTACGGCCGTGTTTTTCGCAGAAACAAAAGGCGCAATTTCGACGATTATCAAAAATGATCTTTCAAATATATCTGTATTAATTATGTTTTTATATATCGTCGTCGCAGCTTTTGTAGGTAAACTGTGCTATTTGGCAGATAAAATAAACGACAAGAAAGAGGAAGAGGCAAAAGATTTTTTAACCAAAAGGGCGGATGTGGGATGGTTCGCTGCGGAGCACTTTTTTTCTTTAGGTTTGTTGGGAACGATTGTTGGGTTAGTATTTGCTACCGAAGGAAGCTTGGATAGTTCGTTGCCCACTAGCGAAATAGTGGGCGGACTCAAGGAGGGATTAAATACGGCGTTTTATACAACGGTGTGTGGTATTGTGTTTAGTTTGCCGCTACAAGTACAGCTTATGATTTTAAAATTTAAATTAGAAAGTAAAGTCGAAGAAGTAAACGATGCGTAGATTTTTTTCATTTAGACCGTTTATTGACGTGTTGTTTTGTTGCCTATTGATGCTGGTGGCAATTCTTTTCTTATTAAAGACCGAGGAGGAGAAAACCAAATCACGTCCACCGAATGCAATTTATGAAGTAATTCTTACTTGGGATGGAGAAAGTGAAGATGATTTAGACCTTTACGTTAAGGCCGCTTCGGGCCATATTGCTTGCTTTAATAGGCGCGAAGGCGGGCAAGGTAGTTTAATTAGTTTAGATCATGACGCCTTGGGAAAACGCAGAAACAATAGCTTGGGTGAAGGTCAAGAAGGGACAGTTATTCAATTTAATGAAGAAATTACTTCCTTTCGAGGGGTTACAGCGGGAGAAAATGTCGTTACCGTGCATGTATACGCTAAAAGGGACGAAAAGCCAACGATAGGGACAATTAAATTAATTAAAATTAAACCGTATAAGGAAGTTATTACAAAACAAAAGGAATTTTCTGCCACGGGGCAAGAATTAACCGCTTTTCGCTTTACAACAGACAAGGATGGTAATATAATAGACATTAATGAACTACCAGCGAATTTAGTAAATCCACTAGAATGATTTATATATTATATGGCCAGCCGGGGTCAGGAAAAACATCTTTAGCTAATTGCTTGAAAGACTATCTGGTAAAACAAATAGTAAGGTCAGGCGTGTATTCTCCCAAAATACCGGTCATTATTGACGGGGATGAATTTAGAAAAGTGTTCGAGCAGGTAGATTACAGTAGGAAGGGTAGGGAAGATAATATTCGCGCAGCAAATACGGTAGCGACGTACATATCTAAGGTTGAATCAAAAGACGTAATAATGTCTTTAGTTAATCCCTACAAGCATCTTAGGGATGAGCTTAAAAAGCGTAACGTTGGACAGACATTAGAAATTATGTTATCTTCTAGAAGGGAATTAAGAAAAGAATATCACGTAGAAGACTTTGAAAAGGGCTATCCAGACTGTCTGATTAATACAGATCGCGAATTAGAGGATAGTTGGAATTACCTAAAAGCTTTAATAAAATGAAAAAAATAATTACATTACTAGTAGCTTTTTATTTAGTTGGTTGTTGTTGCCCAACGTGCGAACCTACTATATATTACAGCCCAAATGGTAAACCATTTCCCACGAGATGGGGTAAGCCACCAGAAATAGAGACAAAAGATTACCGTCCGTTACCCCAACCTTATGGACACGGCAGCAGCACACTCCATCACTGGATCATTAAGAATAAACAGTTAGACTTGCAGAATAGGTGGAATAATCTACCGAATACAGGAACATTTTAATTATGGCGACAAAAGAAGATAAATATAAAGACAACGTAGTAGGCAAATATTATTGTGATACAGAATGTATTGATTGCGACCTTTGTCGTGAAACAGCCCCAGACAATTTTACGCGTAATGAGGACGGTGGTTACTCTTATGTTTTCAAGCAGCCAGAAAACGAAGGGGAAGAAGCGTTATGTGCAGAAGCTATGGACGCTTGCCCAGTTGAAGCAATAGGAGACGACGGAAATGAATAGAAGAGAATTTATTGCACTAGGTACCACTGGCCTCGTCGGGGCAAGCTTGGTAGACGTTATAGCGGCCAAACACCCTTGGAGCGTATCAAAAGAAGGTAAGGCTAAGAATGTGATTAACATCTTTTTGCCGGGAGGTATGGCTCACCAAGAGTCTTGGGACCCAAAGTATCTTGCGGCGCAGGAATATAGAGGACCACTTGGTACAGTTAAGACAAACACCGGTGAAAGACTTTCGGAGAATTTAAAATATACGGCAAAAGTAGCGGATAAAATTACAGTCATTCGCTCCATGACTCATGGTGAAGCCGCGCATGAGCGTGGAACTCACAATATGATGACGGGGTGGCGTCCCTCTCCTGCTATCACGTATCCTTCGATGGGTAGTGTTGTTTCGAAGGAGTTTGGTAGTCGTAAGGACTTGCCACCCTACGTTGCGATTCCAAATCCGTCTCGCAATAGCGGGGCGGGTTATTTAAACTTTAAGCATGGGCCGTTTGGTTTGGGGTCTAATCCCGAAAGCCCGAATTTCTCAGTGAGAGATTTGAAGTTGCCGAGTGGGATGGACGAACAAAGATTTGCTTCTCGCAAAAAGATAAGAGAAATAGTGGACGCACGCTTTTCCAAGTTTGAGAAGAGTGAACAACTGGATGCGATGGACTCGTTTTATCTTAAAGCTTACGATTTAATTAGTTCTCCCAAGGCTCGCGCAGCTTTTGAAATTGATAAAGAGCCAGCGGACATGAGAGAAGCGTATGGAATGAACTCTGCCGGTCAAAGATTTCTCATGGCTCGTCGGCTGGTTGAAGCGGGAGTTAGATTTGTTACGCTTACTTATGGCGGCTGGGATCATCATAGTAACATCAAAAATAATATGAATAGGCAGCTTGAGCCATTCGATAAGGCTTATGCCACGCTTATTACTGACTTGCATGAGCGCGGCATGCTAGACGATACTTTAGTTTTAGTTACTACTGAGTTTGGTCGCACACCGAAGATTAACAGTAACGCTGGTCGCGATCACTGGCCTCAAGTATTTAGCATCGCTATGGCTGGTGGAGGCGTGAAGAGTGGATACATTCATGGCACTTCAGATCCAACGGGCTCTACGCCAGAGGATGATCCGTTTACTGTGGATAACTATGCGGCTACTGTATTTAGTTTAATTGGTATTGACCCAAGAAAAGAGCTAATGGCAGATGGTGGTAGACCAATTAGAGTAGTAAATAATAATGTTATTGAACCAAGGATATTAAAATGAAATATAATGGATAAATACTACGAACAATATTTAAAAGATCACGCTAACCCCAAAGTTAAGCTTGCGCACTTTATTGGGCAACTTGTGACCATACTGTATCCCATTTGGGTTATCTATTTTAAGTATTGGTGGCTACTTTTATTTACTCCGTTTGTAATATACCCGTTCGCAGTGGGTGGGCACATACTGTTCGGCGATAAAGAAAATAGACCTTCTTTTTGTAAGATGTCATTTTTGAGAGCGAAATGGTGTGACATAAAAATGTTCGTAGATATATTGAGAGGAAAGTTTAAGGTATGGTAAAATTGGACAGAGCTAAAGACTTAGTGCTGCTTGCTTTTTGGAGCGTAGCTTATTTTTTAAAGGTTATAGTACAGTTACCTTATTTGTGGATAAAAGAAAAATTTAAATAAAATGGCCGATCAAGAAAAATTTATTAAATGTAGTTGCCACGGCGAAGGTATGCTACTTACCAAGTTTGATGGCGAAGAAGAAATGTATGTTAGTTTTTGGCGAGAGGGCTTAAACCCCGTAAAATTAACTTGGTGGATGAGACTAAAGTTATGCTGGATGGCGTTAACAAAAGGCAACTATTACGAAGACCAATTAATTCTAAGTAAAGAAGAAGCGATGGAGCTTTCTTTGTGGATTCAGAATGAACACGACCATGTTACTGAGTGGGTAAGAGAGATGGAAAAAGATGAAAATAACAATTGAACCATCAAAAGACCAAAGA
>CEUI01006053.1_pt1 | contig 95114 bp, 95 predicted proteins | sample 531411 | NCBI WGS metagenome assembly CEUI01 (sample SAMEA2622841, study PRJEB7988) | marine metagenome | isolation source: saline water (ENVO:00002010), including
ACCGTCAGCATTAGAGCCAGAGATATCAATACCGTAATGATCAGAAGACAACACGTAAAGATAGCCATCGTCGCCCATATCTTGCAAACCAACAAAGGAGCCAGTGTCATGAGCATAGATTTTACCTCCAGCAGAACTTGAATAAGTTATTGTTCCATTGATTGTAGCGTTTCCATTAATTGTTTGTGGTCCGTCTACATCGCCGCCGCCGGAACCAAATCCGCCGCCGCCGCCACCGCCTGAATTAAAACCCATTTTATCTCTCCTAGCCTAAAGCTGTTGGTTCGTCTGTTAAGCCAGAACCAGTTAAGGTGAACATGGAGCCTGTTGGAATCTGGGTTAGTTCTGCATACACTCTAAATTCTTGTGTAGCTGAACCTGCATTAGAAACATAAATCTCTTTGCACTTGATTGAAAAGTCGAAAGAATCTTCATCACTGTCTAGTTCAATAAAGTGATAACCAGCAACAACTGCGCCGGATCCAGTGGAATTAAAGTGTATACGCATCTTACCTGCTGATGCTGAGGTGTGTCTCATTACTGTCACCCTCTTTGTAACCATTGGGAAAGAAACTTTCTTTTCCTGACCCGTTCTTAGGCCATTTGAACCAGTGATGTAGGGGACGCCTGACACCTGATAAGATCCGACGTTATTGACTCCAACGGCATAATGCGCGAATCGTCCATTTCCAAGTTTATTCATAATATGCTCCGATGCTCTAAATAATTAGTAATTGATTAACGAAATATACAAAGATTATTTACGCATCTTGCGCTGGCGGCGCAGACGCTCTCTTCTTGCTCTCTCTTGTTTGATCTTTTTTTTAACAGAGGGCTTAATATGGTGAGAAGTTTTTTCTTTAAAATCTTCTATAATTCGTTCTTTTTTAACCTTCTTTGTGAATCTTCTAATTAATCTTTCAGAAGATTCGCCGCGGCGAAGGGTAACCTTAGTGTTTGCTGGCATTCTACTTTGCTTTTCCGCCCGCAAGAGCTTTCCAGTGGCTGCCTACGGCCCCAAACAAATTAGATATATCAACGCCCGGGTCGCCTGGAGATGTTCCTGCTAGGGGCCCTTGTGGTGAAGCTGCAGCGCCGGGGGCGGGAATTTTGCCAGACAGTGGGGTAGTGCCTTCAAATAAATCGACACCATTATAAGCATCTCTGCCTATAGCATCCAAAAGCTTTTTTCTTTGTTGAGTTGCTGTTTTATCTCTCTTTTCAGTCAAAGCAATTTTTTGCATATTGTTCATGTCAACATCGACTGTTTCTTGCAGCCTAGTAGCTGGAGGTGCTGCCTGCACAACACTCATACCTTTAGCAACTTCAGAAACAACCTTTGAAAGAATGCCCTCTTCAAACATCACCTCCTTTATGCACTCCTTGACAATTGGCTTTATAAGCTTTTGAAACTCTGATTTTTTCATTATTCGTCCATTAATATTTCTGTTAGTGTGCGGTTAATTCTATCTGCTTTAGAAAATAAGGTAGATTCATTTAACTCTTTATTTTCTTTCATCATAAACGCGCCAGGAGTGGAAGGTTCTGAAACCATGTCGAAACAAATTAATTGAAAATCGTCTTCAACAATTGTTTGGCCTCCTCGTTCAGTGACTGAGCCAAGACCTCGTGATGAGATTCCGACTGAACACCCACCGTCTACAAGAGCCCGGAGGGTCTGTCCTGCCGAAGTGTTTAATACTTGTATTTTACCATATACATCATTGCCTTCCATCCATATAGAAGTTACTTTATGGGACACACGCTCTAGAGACACAACAGAGTTATCTGGATGGTCTAACTCTCCTAGTGCTCTGTTCTCTTTTACTGCTTTCTGATAGGACTCAACTTCTCTTTTTAATATGCCTTCGCTATAAACTCTTCCATTTCCATTGGGTGTATTTGCTCGTTGCATAATGCCAGAGAGGATGCAACCTCCGGAGGCGACAAAGCGTTTTTCATCCTCTGTGAGAAGATCTTGGCAAACCCCTCCCTCACAAAGTTCATAATATTCTCTTAATAATACTTTAGACATTTTTATTCCCTTAAGATAGTCAACTACCCTTGCAGCAGCGTCGGACAGGTTGTAGTTTCCATTTCTGCATTGTTCTTTTCTCCCTTATGAATTATGCTTATTCCAGCATCATCGACTATCGCACTCAAAAAGTACGATGTCCCAGCACTAACACAACCACAAACAAAAGCTGTTGTTGGGTTATTACTAAATGTAAATAGTTCAGTGTATGGACTTATGCCCCAAAGAAAGATTCCAACCCAAAATCCCATGCACAAAGTGCAATGAAACAATTTGCCCAAACCCCAGTATGTGCCACACTTTGGACGAAAACGATCAAAGATTGAACCATAGACAAGAATAAATGTCATGCCATAAGCGGCAAGTATAAAATACAATAGTGTCATACTAGTATCGATATCTGAGCGGAGTATAGTAATACCCAGGACGGATGGAACCCTTTTCTGGTTCTTGTGGGACTTCTCCAAGTTCCGTAGAGTGCTCGTCTGCCGGATTGACAAGATGCTTCTCAATTTCATCCTGATATTTCTCAGCGCGATCAAGTGTTTCTTTTTCTGTAGTTATAAACTCAGAAATAACATACACTGCCGCCTGTAGTGAGTTTGCAAAATTAGATTCCAATATTTCACCCTCTAGTGAGTTGAAAATATTTCCAGATTGTACTGACTCATGTGAGATAACTCCACGCTTTGATAGTAAACTAAAAAGACGATCTTGGGTTGTGTACACATCCTCTGTTACATCTGTTTTTGGAAAAGCAACAACTTTCTTTTTTTCATGCATAACAACAATATCAATTTGATCATGATCAAAGATCATTAGATTTCCGTCTAGACTCTTTCTAGCGTTTAAAGATACTGTAGCATCAGTATCGTCAATGACTACTTTAATTGTCATCGGAGTAGATCTCCCGAACAAGCTCTTGTACTTTAAGAACCTTGCTAACTAAAACTTCGTTTATTGAGGAGCTTTTAAAACCATCGAGCATGCCTGTGACTTTGATAGCTTTCTTTGCCATATCTGCATCTGCTATAAACTCATCTCTTGCAATTGCAGTTGATAACTCAGTCTTCAATCTCCCAAGCTCTTCATTTAAAAATACTTTTAGATCTAAACCATTATCGGCAAAAGACGCAATGTATTTATTTAATAAAACTTTTTGTTCTTCATGAAGATCACCATATTTTTCATTAAAGCTTTTAACAAAAGAGTGATAAACAATATTATCAATTGGCTTAAGAGATTCGGTTTCGGTGTTCTCTATTTCAGAACTCATAGAATTTATAACCATCTCTTCAAAGAGGACTCGTTGTTTGGCTGATGTGTTGTCGCTAAATATTGCAGAGACTGTCGCCAAAGATTTATAATTTGGAATAAAAACATTCCAGATATCTTTTGAAAGAGTCTTGTTGATCTGCTTAATCAAGCGAGTTTGTTTTTCAAAAATCTCCTCCTGATTTAGCTTACTATAATCTGTCTTAACTTCTTTTAATAACTTAGTAGCCACGCGCGACTTTAAATTTGAAGTCTCTAAAAGTGCTTCATAATGCTTCAACTCTCGGCCCAAAATTTCATTTTTATGAAAATGTTCTTTGATTAAAGAAGTCAACTCGGCGCGGGAAGCGTCATCTTTTTCCAAAACTGCTTTCGTCAATTGACGTACAAGCATTTCATAAAGAAAAGCTGTATTTCTTTTCTTATTGTGTCTTGCGCGCATCTTTTATTTCTCCGTCTCTTTGCTTTCTAGCTCAGTAATTAGTTTCTTAATATCGTTATTTAACTGAAAAATGTTTTCCTCTTCATCTTTACGAGGCATGGACTCAAACATTTCTTGAAGCGTCAATGCTCCTGGGAATACATTTCTTTTATTATTAAGACCTTTTTCTCTGCCTGACTGAGCCAAAGCTGATCGCTTGTTTGAGTAACGACGGCCATCTCCGCTGGTCGGATTATATCGTTTCCCCTTTGATCCCTTTGTCAAATAAGAACCATCATTGCGGAAAGAATATTTGTCATCATCAGTATCGCGGCGTCCAGGGGCAACCAAGAGTGGGCTTTCGTCCGCTGTCGGTTCTGCTCCCGGGATTTCATCGGCAGCTGCAGTAGCTTCAACGTCTGCGATCTCAGGTTCCTCTGGTAGATCTGGCAATGCGGGATCCTCATCGCCTAGACCTAAGTCACCGAGAGGACCACCTGGGGCACCTTCTGGTGTCAGCCCATCCTCTGTCACAGACTCTAGCGCGGCTGCAATCTTTCTATCGTAAAAGGACTCTCTTTGGTTTCTTAAGAATTCTTCATCAGACATACTAAATATATTTCTAGCAATCCACTGTTTACTAAACAAGCCCTCTGTTGCAGATGCTGCAATATCAAACCTTGTCTTAAGGTGTTCCAGCTCTTGCAGTTCTGCAATCTTAGACGGATTATTCAGTTGCAAAGTAAATGAAATTAAATCTTGTGCTCGATAGCCCATTGTATAAAGATGCACAACACCAATCTTTTCAAGCTCAGAAACCATAATCCTTTGAAGTCGCTGAATTGTTCTTGCAAACCTAATATCTTTTTGAGATAAGCTTGCCTTATCCTCAGAAGCACCATCGCCCATTGTTAGATAAGATTGCGGAACCTTCAAAGCTGAGAATAACTTATCTCTCATATATTTGACATCATCGATATCGTTTAAAGAGTTTGCACCAGGGAGTGTTATAATATCAGAACCAACACCACCACGAACAGGGATAAAATAATCCTCTTCTAATGACAGCGGGTTATATCTAAGGTCTACGCGACCGGTCGTATCATCAATAATCTGATTTCTTTTCATGGAAGTTTTAACTCTCTCCATGTATTGCTCAACATCTTGTGGGGCAATATTACCAACATCAATCTTAAAAACCCTGCGCGCTGGCGCGCGGACAATACGATAAGCCAACATCGCGTCTTCAATTAAGTTAAGCTGGCGCCAAATCCGGCGGGCGGGCTCAAGTACGGATGTGCCATATGGAGCGTGCTTGTCGTTCCCTAGAACTCTAAAGTGCGCTACCTGCCAGTTTTCTAAAGTCATGCCGGCAGAGTTCCACTGATATTGGACATAATTTGCATTTGTTTTGTCTTGACCCTCTAATCGCTCCATCTCGTTGCCGGGGAGACCGATGCAACTTTGTACACCCATTGTTTCATCAAGGTCGAGGTATAAAAAGAAGTCGCCGTACTTGCACATGGTGCGCGCCCAACCAAAAAGATTAAACTCGACATTTAATATATCAAAAAACAGAGAGTTTAAAACAGCTTTAATTTCTTCATTCGGACAGTGAATTGATAATATCTTATTGTATTCGTTTGAAGTTGTCATTTCATCAGCATAGATATCCAATGCTGACGCAACCTCTGGGGTATATTCCATTTGGTCGAAATCGATATAGCGATCTGCGCGGTTTTGGTTGCGCATCATATCGCTGGCCATATTTAAATTATGACCGTAGTTATCGTGAGATCTCTTGAACTGCTGACCGCCGGTAGTTTTAAGTCTAGCTCGGTATTTGTCTAAATCAGTTCTTCGTTCTTCTCTTGTAAATTGTGCTCTATAGTTTACTAAAGGTCCAGAAAAAATTCTAGTAAGTCTCTTGAAGAGTACGGAATTTGGATTTCTTGGATTTTTATTTTTAGGTGCCATCGTTTTTAACCCTTAAGAAGCCAGACAAATTCTTTATTAATTTTTGCAGCTTCGTTCATTTGTTTTGTTTTCTCAATTCTTTTATGTCCATGCATGCCAGGGATTGTAGTGCTTATTACACTATTGCTCTTAGATATGGTATTCAAAAAAGCTTTATTGTACTCCACATCCCTTTGATTCTCAATCAATACAGTATCTCTCACCCAACATCCAATCGCCAAAGACATAACTAAATCATCGTTATAACTTCTCATGGCCTGTGGGCGGCCATTTTGCCAAACAAAAGTTTTCAGCTCAGTTAGCAAACGATTGGAATTTATTTTAATTAGTTTGTTTCTGATAAACTCTTCCATCTTTGCTATAACCAAAGGTCTTGTTTTTGCAGACGTTGTGAAGCCGGGGACGACGCCGGTCTGAAATTCTGCAGAATAACTGTCAACATATTCATGGCTACTCTTTTTTGAGTGATATATGCTAGGATACCCTCTTTCTATAAGTTTGTTAAGGACTGTAAAGCCAATATTGTTGTTTTCGCCAACAATCATGCAAGTCCCGTATTCGTTGCCGGCACTGTATAATATTTCCGCATATGCATCAGGAGTTGGCTTTCCTTGGTACTCTGCAATAATTTCCATCGTATCTAATCTTAATATGTGAAAAGCGGAGAAGTCTTTTCCATCACCTCTGGCAATATCTGCTGTTAATAGATAACTGCCTTCGCTTTGGTATTCTTCCCATATCCAATAGTTGCGATCATGTCCTGTTCTATATTTTGGCTCACATACAGAGGCTAACATCCTCTCCATATCCTCGGAGTGAATTACAGTCTCCCCTGACATATTGAAATTACATTCAAGTTCCTGCGCGATTTGTCGGCGGGACATGTTTTTAGTTTCTTTTTCAAACCACTCTTGATCGCGATCAGGGTGCGCACTCCAAGGTAAAGTTGTTAGTTTAAAATCATTCGACCCATTTCCTGCATCCACACAAGTTTTATGAAACCAGTTACCAACACCATTCGGAGTCGACAAAGCAATGCAGCGTCCACCGGTTGATAGCGTTGGATATAGACCAGTCCACAACTCTTCTAAGCCCTCAACGTGCGCGGCCTCATCAATCACTAGTAAGGAAAGGGCTTCAGAACGACCAGCGTCTGAAGATGTGGATGATGCTTTAATTTGGGATCCGTTATGTAATTCAAACGATGTTCTATTATCTACCGATATCTTTGAGATCTGCATCCATTCTGGAAGTGTTCTCATTATTGATTTTACTTTTTTTACTAAGTTTGCAGCTGTACTAAACTTTGTTGCCATCACAAGGATATTCTTATCTCGATGAAAAAGCATCATCCAGACAACATAGCCGGCAGTAATTGTTGAGATACCAAGCTGGCGTCCCTTTAATACAACATTGAATCGATAATCTTCAAAGTCTTTTAAAAGATCATCTTGATAATCATAAGTGCTAAATGGAACGAGGCCCTCTAGGGGGTGTGAAATTCTGCAATAGTTATTTATAAAATAAACCGGGTCTTTACCGGCCTTCACTACTTCTTTAACAATTTGTTTCTTGGTCAGGCTATAAGACATTGCACCTTGCAATTAATCCTTGCGTGTTACATTTTGTGGCTTTTTTGCGTCCTCGTGACCTTGAGATAAAAAGTTTTTAATTGCATCATCTAGGCGATCAGCACTAGAAGCCTCAGAAGCGCCGAGTACATCGCCTAAGCCTCCGATCTTATAGTCGCAGTAAGCCTGTACATCGCTTCTGACGTTAGAGATTTTTTGTACAATTATGTCTGGATCACCTTGCTTGGTTAAAGTAAGGTTCTCTTTTCGAATTACTTTGTATTCTCTTTTGAGGAACTGTGCAATGTTTTGGAGCATTCTAGCAATATCGTTTTCAAAGTCGTTACCGTGAACCTCTTTAAGCTGAAGTTCTGCCTGATATGTGATTCTTAAAAGATCGCCACGGAACTGGATTCCAAATCCATCCATCACACGGCGGTCCCTAATGAGGTCACCCTCTTCTCTTTTTAGCCCCACTGTTCGTGCGCGTCCGTCAGCCGCGATAGATTCAACATGAGATCCATCGTATGCATTTGCTGCAGCTTGAGCTATTCCTTGTATAATTTCTAGTGTCGATGCCATCTTATTTTTCCTCTTTGTTAGGTCTCCAACCTTTTAGCCAACGCTCCTCTCTTTCCTCAACCCATTGCACATAGCAATTAAAGCAGCATTGAAACTTAACCATATAGGCATCATCCATCTTGTTGAATGAATAAACATTGCAAACTGGACAAGTCCTGTTATGATCTCTAGTAAGTAGTTTTTTATTTACAAAAAAGCCGTCAGTTTCAGCTTTCTCATTATTATCCAAAAATTGATTATTCTTCTTTGTTTCTTCTTTAAGTTGTTGTAGATATTCTTTTTCTTTCTCCTCGTCCCAATTGCCGCGAGGATTTTGTATCGTATCGGCTCCGTATTTTTGCGCGATAGCTTTTTCTACTTTTACAATATAATCTTGATCTTTTTTCATTGGGATACAATCTCTGTCGACAATGCGAACACGCCTAAAGAAGTTAAGGTGCCAATTCCAAAACCAAGTGCGACGAGCCAAGGGCCATCTGCTGGCTTTGGCTTGAGTGCAATCTCTCTAAGGTTCTCTACCTCTGTTGTCTTAAGGATCATCATCTGTTCGTATCTATCGTTTGCCGCCTGAAGAGATATGTCTTTAGTTTGCAATTGCAGTTCATATCTTTCTGATTGTATTTCGAGTGCGTACTCTACTTTAAGGTCACATTCTTGATCCTCAAACTTTTTATCAATTATAATTTGGGCAGCAGCCTCTTTGGACAGTAAAACCCCTTCAAATGGTGCGGGGTCACCCTCTTTTAAATTAACAATATCTGCAGCCATAGCTGTAGAAGAAAACAAAAAGAAGATTATCAATATATTTGCTAATATCTGTTTAGCCATTTTCAAGTCCATATAGTCTAGCTATCTCTTTAGCTAGCCACTCAGGATCAGTATAACTCTCTTCTACAAGTTTTTTAAGTTCCTTCTTTTTCTTTTCAGCTAATTTTTCGCCGCGGGCTTCATATTCCTTTTCAAGTTCCTCAACTTTAGTATTGTACTCATCTAAAATTTTAGCCCTTTTTTCTCGTTCCTCTTTGGATATTTTATCTAAAACATCTCTCTCTTTTTGATAATTTTTTTGGGATAAATCCAACATATCCAAAAGTGTCCCCATGTACATCGAGTTGCGAGTAACAAGGAACAACAGAAACGCACAAACAATCAGTAAAAATACAAAGGGTACATACCAATGATTTTTAAACCATAGCCAAGCTTTTTTCAACTTTAACATTAGTGACCCTTGAGTTTGGCCACTGCGTCAACAACAGTTTGACCACCAATGTAAACTGTAGTGATTATAACCCAATCAGAAGAATCTAAATCTGCAAACATTAGAAGACTTGTTGCAGTCAACCATGCTAGTAACTTTCTTGATACTAGTTTCTCTAGAAATTTATCTAATACGTGTCTCATATAAAACACTCTCCTTATAAGGTAAATAGTGATTTATAGAAGATTTAGAAATTTACATGAGCATAACCGTTTGTTTTTTCAATAGTTATCTGAGTATCTACACAATCCTTTAGACTATCCAAGTGAGATATCAAAAGGACTGTTTTAAAGTAGGACTTAACAAGCTCCAAGATTCTCACAAAACCTTCCATATTGTCTTCATCCAAAGCAGTACCGGGCTCATCAAGAATAAAGATATCACCCTTCGGCAAACTGGAAACAGACAAGAGAGCTAGCCTGATAGCCATCGAAGCAATAGTCTTCTCTGCTCCGGAGCCCATCTCTAGTGGTCGAGCATCATGCGACGGGTGCTTGATAAAGATATTTAAGCGCCGACCGTCGTCTTCGAAAAAGATTTCAAAGTTAACAATGTTAGCTAGGACTTTGGCAATTTCATTATTGATCGCCGGGAGCTGCTTCTTAATGATATCATAAGCAATCCCATTCGAATGCATGCACCTCATGTAAAGATCATGGGCCGAAAACTCTTCTCGGAGAGTCTGTAGCTCTGCTTTTTGCAATTTAAGATTTTGCAACCTCTGCTCCAAAGAACCGTGTAACTTGTAAAGCTCCATAACCTCAACATCGCATTGTGCCAAGTCTGTCCTGTGATCTTCCAGTTCACGATTTAAAGTTTTCTTTTCAGCAGCTAAAGTCTCTAGATTTTCAATAACCTCTCGGTTGTCTTCATATTCTTTAATCTTAAGATTTAATGCTTCGATCTCGGAACTTAAAGAAAGAATATCTGTATTCGTTCTTTCCATAAAAAGCGTGTAATCCTTTATCCGGTTCTCTAGCTCGTTCTTGTGAAAAAGTACATCTGAATATGTACTTCTCATGTCCGAAATACCATCCGGATTTAATATATCTATCTTTTCTTTTGTAGTCCTAGCTCTCACAAGAGTTTTATTCAATCCGTCTTGCAATGTTGGAATAGCCTTCTTAGCTCGATGAGCATCGCGAATGAACTTGCACATAGGATATTCGTTACCGCAAGGTACCTCGTCCAACAATGCTAGCTTATTCTTTTTGTTGTTAATGTCCTTCTCTTCGTCTCGGGCCTTTTGAACAATCTCTGCTAGCTGCTGTCTTTGTTCTTCTACTTCACGTTCTTTGTTGCTTAGATTATCAACATCAAAATCGCTCAAGAACTCATTAATGTAAGTTAGCGTGGATTCGCAGTCTAAGATTTTCTTTTTATTTTCCTCTATCTTTTCTTGCAACAACGCTTTTTGCGACTGCTTATCTTCACTCTGATTGCTAACAGTTAAAAAGTCAATTACCTCAGCAGGTATAGAAGCTATCTTATCTTCCAACTGCACAATCTGCGATTCCTTATTCTCTATATTCGCCTTAAGATTCGTACAAATATCCTGTTGCTTTTTCAAGGACTTTTCATTTAACCTAAGTTCTTCCTCTGATCTTTCAATACCCTCATCGTATTCTTTATCGGAGAGCCTCTTCAGAGCCCCTCGCAAGTCAGAAGCATCTTCTTTTGCAAATTTAAACTTCTTTTCAAAGATCTCTAGATCCAAGAACTTCGCTAAAATTTCTTTACGCTTTGTAGAACCTTCTTTAATGAAGGACAGAGAGTCTAGCTGAGATGCCATCGATGTAAGAAGAAAGTCATCCAAAGAACCAAAAACCTTTCGGATCTTCTTATCTGTTTCCATCCTTGTCAGACCGTTTTGGCTGCAGCTTTCTTCTAATACCTTGTTGTATGAAGAGAAGTCTAAATCCGTTTTTGCTTCAGTGGTCTCTTGCCCCTTAAGCTTTTTTATATACTTTTCCGATCTACGATCAATAGTATAGCAGCGATCTCCAATTTCAATCTCAACTGTGCCGTGGCCATAATCTTTATTTTGATTGATTATGTTCAAATTCTTTCTTTCGTTCTTTGACGTAGAATTGAACATTGTGTAAAGTAAGCTATCGATAACACTAGACTTTCCAGAATAGTTCTTACCAAAAATACCAACAATACCATTTAATTTCTCAAAATTAACCTTGTTCGATTCACCATAATTAAACAAATTGTCCCACTTAAAGCTTTTCAATTTCCAATTAACATTTCTTGAAATTTCTTCGCCTGCTTCGGCCATAGTGTTATATTTGCGATTTAGTTCAAGGACCTTTTCCATCACCTCTTCCGACGCTTCATAGTCCTTAAGATACTCGCGTATAAACTTCTCTTGTACAGAGACATCTCTGAGGTTCTCTTTAATTAGGTTTGTAGATGCTCCCTCAACTGTGCCACGTTCGCCAGCAGCTCTATTCAAGAAGCTAATACTTTCTGGGGCAAACCTGTGTTTCGCGACCTCGACGGCTCGGCGCATAGCTTCTAGGGGCAAATTGTTGTTCGAAACTAGACGTAGGCGTGCGCCTGGGGGGACAGTGGCTCCGCGGGGCATTCGTCCCTTTCGCGTCAATTCAATCGTAATAAAGGGCTTAGGGTTTTTCAGTTCAACATGTCGAACAGTAAAATCATTCTTGTTCTCAATTTCCCAAATTAAAAAGCCCTTATCATTTGTTTCACCGTGGTTCTGCTGTACAATTGATCCGGAATAGCGCACGCGACCGTCTTCATCAAGAATTTGATTTGTCTTGTGAATATCACCAAGCATGGCATAATCATGGCCGGCAAAAATAGAAACATCGTGATCGCCATAGTCCATAACCCAACCAGCGTCCGTTTGTACACCAGAGACCGATCCATGATACAGGGCGATATTAATCTTCTCATCATCAGATGGATTAACCCAATTGTCTTCATCAAATACAGACAGTACATTGAAAACAACCTTGTTATCTAATGTAAACTCTCCGGAATCCTTGAGTAGGTGAAGGTTTGGATGCTCTAGTGCTTCAACAATGGGCGTGATTGCGTCCTGCCTGGATGAGTTCTTTAAGTTCCCATCGTGATTACCAAGAATCACAACAGTTGGAGCAATATCAGCAAGAGTTGATAAAAACTTCGAACACATATCTACAAACTCTGGAGAGATTTGTGTCTTTGTGTGGGCAATGTCGCCCCCAATATAAATGTAATCAACTTCTTCATCGCGAAGATGTTGGTACATCTTTTCAAAAATCTGGTTGTATTCCCAGTGGTACTTTAAATTTTTAATGTGAATGTCGGCAGCGTGGGCAATTTTAATCATAATTAAATCATCATAGTCTTTCTCATCAAACAAGAGTCGAAAGTCATCGGAGAGGCATTTTCCTTTCTCTTCAAAAACTCCTCCGGAGTCATTTCCCCAACATCAGAATAGGGATTTATATCTAGTTTATACAACTCAACGTCATATGTCAATAGTTTTTCTATCAATTTCATAGATTTTTTTTCTGCATCTGGATCGAGTGCGATATAGACAGGAGTGTCATTTGTTACAATCTCTTTAAACAGCCTGGAATCATCTCTCAAAGTTGATCCTAAAAGTGGTACCGAATTTGGGCCGGCAACGATTGCATCAAAAACTCCTTCAACTATCACCAAGTCAGACGCCCAGTCTATGTTTAAATGATTAAACACCATGTCTGTGCTAGACGGTGGATTTTTGTATTTTGGATAATCATTGCCATAAGAGCGCGCTACAAAATAATTTAGACCACCGTCTAGATTAAAAGATGGAACCACAATCCTTCCAGAGTATTCACCCTTAGTACAATACCCGATCCTCCACTTAACAATATCCCCTCTGGTTATGCCGCGGCTTTTAAGATACTTTCTTGCCAACAGGGAACTCATGGGTGGGTTCTTGTTCACTAGAGATACAAACCCCTCTGGGAGAATTACTTTTTCTTGTACCTCTTCTTCTATGCTGCCGGCAAAAAGTTCATCAAAAAGCGATAGATCGACAGTTTGTGTCAACTCCTTCCAGTGTTGTTTCTGGTGGAATGTTCCAAACCTTCGCACAATTCTCTGAAGGTTTCTTCCGCGAGTGTCACAGATCCAACATTTGAAAAAGCCCTTCTCTATATTGACAGAGAACTTTCTCTTATGGTGTTTGCAAAACGGACAAAAGAACAAATATTCATCATTAGTTCTATATCCGCTTCCTAAAATTTCTTTTATTAACTTAAATTTTTCTTCTTGCACGTAGTGGAACCCGCTTTAGCAATAACATAGCTGTCTGCACGATCTGCGTAGCCAGCCTTTGGATTATTATTTCTTGTATATTCTACACTAAACTCAGCCTCGGTGTCAAGTACAAATTTCATAACAACATCTTTTGCTTTTTGTCCGCGGGGGACTTTGATTCCACACAACTTTCGAGCCTCGGTAGCACCAAAATATTCTGGCGTTACCTTAAACAGATTATAACACATCCACGAAATAACGCCATTAAATCTTTGCAACACAGACATCGTGATCGCTGAAGACCCACCAGACTTGAAAAACATGAAAGGCAATTCAATGTATACGTTTTTTATAGAGTGTTGTTTTTTTATATCTACTAATACAGCTTCGACAGTTGTAGCTTTTTGAAAAAAATCTTTTTGTTTGCGCAAATCAATATGGTCGCAAACAACTATGTTCCCATTATCATCCAGCACAGTATATCCTGTTATACTGGTACTGATATCTAAACCTAATATCATTTATAAATCTATTTTTAATTTGAAGGTGAAGTCTCGATCTTCTGTTTTCTTAACAGGGTTTGCTAATTTAGCAATTCCAATAAGATTTCTGTCTTCGTCATATATTCCAACTTTTGTAATATATGTAATCTTCTTAAAACTCCCAGTAGGATCATTATACGGTGTTTTAAGAATATTTTTAATAGTCATTTCACCATTTTCTACATAACCATTAGAACCAGTACCGGCGAGGCCGAATTCACCAAACTTAATATAAGTTGGATTGTTGGAGTGATTTAATGTGCCTTTTTTAGCATGAGCCATCATCGTTAAGGTTGGAGTTCTGGTTGTACCATTGAAGCTTAAATTATAACTTGATGATGGAGTTGGTGGATTTGGCGCAGTCAAAAAAGTGTTAACATCACCGGGTCGGTGACCATCTGCGATGCAGCTGGCAAAGTGAATCCACCGTGGGAAATCATCTCCTGCAGAATCTTTATATTGTTCTTTTGTAGAGGAACTGAGAGCCCAAGATCCTGTCAAAATAATAAAACCCTGGTCATACAATACTGAACCAGCTACGCTACCAGACCCTGTGCTTCCACGAGGACCAACCTGAACTAAATCCCCATTTCTCTTTAAGTCCTGCAGCTGGCCTATGAGAGTGCCCGTGATGTAATATTTTAAGTCAACGGTACCCTTCTCAATTTCGGAACCATAGAATATTGATGGTATCGATATGAGATTAACGTGCTGGGTGTGCTTGTTCCAGCTTAATTCGCCGCGTGAAGAACTATAGGCATAATGCGGACTCAATCTCACATAATCATTTAGTGTATTTTTTAATGCAAACAAGTGAGTTATAGAGCCAGACGATATAAGAGTTTGACCCGAAGGTGTCGCTTGCCAATTGGGAGTCTGTTGTCTATTCGTTGTAGAATAGTAATACTCCCTATGCAAAGAAGAGGTGAGTGGATACTTCTTGTATATGTGATCGCCAAACTGACTTGATGCATTAAATTGATGTGTCGTAACTGTTTTAAAAGACATTCTTGTGCCATCTTTAACAACAAAAGAGTGCGCGCGAGGGTTTAAACCACGATAATAAGCGACCGCATGCTCATCAACAAGGTCCGGGTGGTTTCGGCCAGCATTTTCAAAGGCGTGGGCGCCGGCATGAAAGTCTACAGTACCAGACCTATCAACGTTTAGTTCATACAACGAAACATGGCCGGGGTCTGCAACAACACTAGAAGTAAACGCGCCAGAGAGGCTCATTCTATTGTTTAAGAACGCCGAGCCGCTATAAATCTGAAAATTTACTCTTGGGTTCGCTTCAATAGTGTTAACGAATATATCGTTACGTTTGAATTTAAATATATAAGACACGACTACTCCCTTCAGTAAATAGGCTAGTAATCAAGTCTCACACGCAATGTAAATTCGTTAGTTGGATCTTTCTTGAGCGGTTCAGACAGTTTAGCTACAGCCAACAGCTCATTATCAGCAGCGTAAAGGCCGACTGTTGTAATGTAGGAGACTGGATTATCTACTGCATTTGTCTTAACCTGAATCTTGCTTGAGGAAAGATATGTTGGGTTGGAGCTGTAATTAAATTCATTGTTGTTTGCTCTGCAGAAATAAACTGTTGAATTCAATTCCGTTGTATTGTTGAAAGAGATATTCTTCAATCTATTTCTAAATCCATCAGCGGAGGAAGAAATCTGAGAACCTGTCAATGATCCAGAAACACTGTACTTTCTGTGAAGCGGTGCGTTTGGAGGGCCAAAATAATCGTTTAGGTTTGGTGGCTGCTGGTTTCTGCCGGCAAAAACACTAGCCGTAACAACAGCGATTCCTGCTTGGTAGTACAACAAGCCGACACCCTTTGCGGTGTCACCGGTTGCTGAGCCGGTATAAAGTACGGCATACTCGCCGGCAGGTGAATTTATCTTATAAGATGTGTTTGCCTGAAGGTCAGCTAAAGTGACATTTCCAGATGGATTAAAACAAGTACCACCAGTCATGACCGTCATGGAGAAACTCTGTTTCTTAATTTCATCCTTGGTTAGTAATCTAGAGAAGTTAATAAAGAAAGCTTCTCTTATCTTTCGACCACCACTTAAATCTCCGTCAGCATCAAACTCTCTAATTTTACCATCAGCGTCATATCCAGCTAAAAGCTGTGCCATCTGATTATAGATGTTAATCTTTTTGGAGTTCTGTACCGCTGTAGAGGAGGATAGGATGGAATTTGAAGAATAACCAACTGTGACATCAAAGATGTGATTAGCAGAAGAACTTAAATATGGGTAATCGTAAACACTTTGAAACATCCCGTGGGAAAAGTTTTTGATGTTGTTTCCGCCATAAGTTCCAGAAACAATGGAACCAGTTAATGGAATCGCTTCATGAAGCATGCTTCGTGTTGAAACGATATCGTTGTTTAAAAACGTTTTAAATGTAGAAGTGTTAGTAGCCATCCTTATATCCTTATGCTAAGACTTTTTCACATATCTTACTGGTATATCTAGCGAATATCCCGTCGTTACACCAGAGACTCTTATTGTTGTATCAATGAACTTATGAGTGCCGAGCGCGATGCCGGCATCATTTGTTAATGATGCAGCTGATGATCCTAGTTTATCAAACAAATGAGAGTTTGTTCGCAAATTTGTGGTGGCACCTATTCTAAATTCTAATCTAGTTCCAGTTGGGCCACCAACAGAAGACTGTTCTGTTCCAGCCAAATTACTAATAAACATAGGGTCTGTATTTAGTGTTAAATAGTATGTTGCAATCTGATCATCATCAATAAAACTGACCTGGGCCGTGGTGGCATTAACTCCCATTCCGGCTGGGCTAACAAGATATCCTAATCTGTTGTCCATTTCAATTATGTACTGAGTTTCCACCAAGTCTGGATCTAACGTAAGGTTTCTAGAAATTTCCGTTGTGTCTAGCCCTTGATCAATTCGAATAGAGTTTGTACTTTCACCCGGGACGTTGCCGTTTAGTATACCAGTGCCGAGTAGTTGACCGAAGCCGTTACTAGTATCGACACCAACTGTAGTTTCATCTACTGCGATGACAAAAGAGCTAACTGATGGGTGCCTTTCTGTACCATTTCCAGCAAGTGTGTTTAGTTTTACTACAGGAAGATATAATAAGTCATTTCTAGAGATTGTTAAAAGTCTAGACTTCATGGAGGACGCATTATTTGTAAACGCCTCTAAAACAGGACTTTGTAAAATTTGAAGATCGTAATATGCAGAACCACTTGGGTGGTTTGAGTCATAAAGTGCGTAGTTAATTTCATCATCAGCCAATGCAAACTTGACTATTTTAAAACTTCCGTCACCTTTTGCTAGTCTCATTCTGCCAGTGTCGGTGAGCACTGCATCTAAAATGATGTCGCCTGAATTATCTAAATATGCCATATTATAATATATTCCTCTTTGTTAATTAGTATTTAGTTCGTTTAAACTCGATTTTATTCGCGCTCCGGATTGATAATCGGAGTTTCTGTGAATTTTATATTCAAATCAAGCTTCTTTCCTGTAGATTTAGAAGTTATTCTTATCTTATAAGTTTTGTTGTTTGTTCTTTCACATGGTAAATTTTCTGTCGCGGTGGGGTCACTTGTCTCGCCCCACACCCGGTCCTCTATTTCTTCTGTGTGCGATCCTAATAGAACAGATGGTGCTAAACCGTCCAGATCTCCAGCTGAGGTCGCCAGCGACGAAGCGGGAGGGAGTGTTCTTTGAAGCAGCGACGGTGCAATACTGATATATTTTTTAAACGATCTTGTTGTTGGTTCTGGTTTTGCTTCGAATTGCACTGTGCTGATAATTGGGTACATTCTTCCATCATAGTCAACTAGTTCCACTTCATAAACAGCTGTCGGATTAGAGACCTGATCGTGTCCGTCGACAGTTCTAAAAGTATAATAATATTTTTGATTTGAAAGCAGAGAGTCTTTAAAAGATGCACCAGTCGATCTTTTCATCATCTCCATCGATGAGTCTACAGTTTCTCTAAGGCTGCCGGCAAAGTCAGTATAACTTGTAGGTTTAAAATTCAATCTGTAAACCTGATATTTTAAAAACCTATCATCTGCTTGGAATACGATTGGGCCCGTGGGCCGGCCCTGTGCTTCCCGTTGAAGGTTAAAGATTTCTTCATCTTCTGGTTCTATTACTATCGGTAACATAGAATAGCTATGTGCTGGCGCGTTTAGTAAGAACAACATCTCGTTGCTATTACCCCTGTATGGCACCAGCTCGATTTCTGGTATACTTGGCCCAAAATCTCTAGCTGCCACAAATTCTGTTGTGTAGAAGGGCACTTCTATTATTTTTGCAGACAACCCCTGTCTAACTGCAAAATTGCAGGTTCCATGATCTTCTGTTGAAGTAGCTGGTGAGCTTGGCTCCCACCCGTGCCTGCCTGTTCTCCATAGTATCTTAAACCTTTGAGTAGGTAAATTGAGAATGTCACCCGGCATAATCGGGCCAGTGCGAGGCGCCTCCGAAGTACTGAGTATTGGACCGCCGGTGGGGTTTGATAAGCCAGCCACTGGGGCAGCGGTACCTACGGGGAGGCCGCGGGGCGACTTTTGGGGCTGAACAGGAGCGTAGCTTCCAACCGGGAGGCCGCGGCGAGGACCTGATGGTTCGACTTGCCCAGCCGGTAAAAGCGGGGCTCCAGCTTCAGTTACTGGTGGGGGGCCTGATTCGGCAGTTCCTATGGGCACAAGAGGTCCTGTTGGTATATCAAAAAGATCTTCAAGACCTTGCGCGACGATGCCATCATGTGTTGCTATGATACAACGAATCTCATAACTAGGGCTTGTCCAAAGAGAGTCTGATGGGTCTTGTGGTAGATCTACAAACAGAATTCCGCCTTCGGGAGTCATAACGTCCTCTGGATTTCCGCGGAGCAAAAACTTACAGAAATACTCATAAGTTAAATCAGGGTGTTGATTTAATTCTGTTTGTATACTTTCCGCAACCGACTCGTATGTCCAACTGTGACCCGGGAAGTATCTAAACATGTTTTTCAATACGTCGCCCAGATCAATTGAAACATGATCGTTTTGTATTGGTAATAAAGATTGATCATATTCAACAATATCTAAAAAGAAATTATTGTTTGTTAGTTCATTATCTCCGTCAAGAAATACAGTTCTCCAGTGGCCAGCTTCAGATTCTAGGCCAATATCTCCTCCGCTAAACATTTCCAAATAGCCCGGTCCTTGTCTGGGTGATGTGCTGTTTTCTTGTGTTGCTACGTGGAAATCCCCTAAGTGAAAGTTTTGGATAGTAGAATCTTCTGCGCCGAGTTGGGCGTGAGCAGAAGGCTCTATGAAGCCTATAACTCTGTCAATTCTAGGATGCCATCCTGGCCAGGGATACTCATTTGGAGAAACTTGAACATTCTTGTAGTAATACTCTGTACCTATGACTAAATTATATTCATAAACTTCATACTTATATCTTTTACCATATTTGATCTGCGTGTCAGACAGTTTAACGTTTTGTAACACATCTTGAGGGCTAGACCGCGGAATATAATAGTTTTGTATAATTGTGTCGTACTCATCTTTTTTAACCACCTTGTAATAAAGTGGCTCTGAGTATGCCCTGTCTCCGTCAATTAACTGAGTCCACGCTCTATTGTGGCGCCTCATTTCTGTACAAAGAGCTTGAAATGCTAGCTTCAATTTATTAACTTCAGTGGAAGATATTGAATTAGTTGGAATCATATCACTCCTCCTTACTTTTCCACCAACAATAAGACCATAACCATCTTTAATTCCAGCATCGGTGGTGTGGCCTGCTAGAGATGCTGGCTGCTCGCCAATTGGCGTATCAGCGTACAAGCCCTGACCAAGAGGACTGGCCATATGCATTTCTGTTATAAGGCTGAAGAAGTCCAAAGATTTCACATAATATATCCCTTGATCCTCCGTGTAAAACTCACCGGGTTCATAGTCATACAAATCATAAATTTGAGTGCGCTCGTTGTCATCTGCTGGTGATGTAATCTGAGCTGCCATGTCCATGTATTTGAACTCTGCGCCGTTTCGAGTGAGTCCAGTATTAACTCCATTCGGGAGACCCTGTTCTTCATGAAATTGCATATTCGCTCTCATTATTTCAAACATGAGAGCATCAACTAAATCATGTCTCCTTAATATATTAAAGAACTGTGTATTCGGAGCATATGAATCAAATTCCAACTCTGTACTCATTGGAAATAAATTATGAGCGTTATAAAGCTCCTCGGCAAGCTGAGAATCTTGCATTACATTATCTGATAATCCAATATGTGAGTATCTTTTCTTTAACCCCTCTAAATGATCAGGGTTTGTAGAGATTCTATCATATCTTCTCGCTAGCTCTTCTAAATATGGGCGTGGTTGCGCGCCGGCTATCGTAGAATCAACTGTGTCTGAGTTTATTTGCTGATATGTGGTTGGTTCGTTTAGCTCGCCACCATAGTCAAGCAGATAAGAATATAGATTATAATTTAACAGCTCTGTTAGAGACGGTGAATAATTATACCTATTATAAATTGAATGGTATATGGCATAAGAATTTGGTATTACATGCTCATCTAGCTCTTCATAAAAATAGCCCTGAAAATAATTGTAGTTGCCTCTAGCTGAAGCCCCCATAAGACCGTCTTCATGGGACCAGTTCCTATAAGCGTCTGTGTTACGATCATAAGGAGACATGGTTGTAAAAACGTGATCTTGTAAAACATTTGGGCCAAGGGTAGTGGCCATAGTGGTACCATATACCCAAGTATATGGCACAGGATGGAATAATCCGGGTGGGTTGGCTACGGCACTACCAAATATTTGACCCCCTAAACAGTATTTTCTCCAATTAGTGTAACCAGCATTTGCTAAAGTATCTAAACTAGTATCAGTTGCCGGCACATTTGTTGTCTTGGTTCCTAGAGCATAATTATTATGGTTATATCTTATTGTAACAGCTGTGTGTATTTCTAGACCACCGCCCAGCACAGGAGATTGTGGGGTGCCCTCATGATCCGTTATATCTCCCACAATTGTATACAAGCCCATCAAAGTTTGTGGCTGGGCCAACATTGTTGCATATGCACTTTGAGGAGTCTGTTTGACATCTATTAAAAGTGATTCAAACTCAAACGGTATTTTTAAAGCATGATTGTTTTCGTTTAAATGGTGCAAAGATTGAGGATCATAAGAATCTCTGGCTATGGTATCTCCTGTTGGATTTGCCGAACTCTTATTTGCAAATGTTAAAGTTCCATCAGTCGGCCACCGACTGGCCCAGTACCTACCTGAAGTCGCTCTAAACGCATCTGCTTTGTGACTATGTTCAGGATCTCCCTGCGCGGCGGGCGCTGCAGCTAGATTAGAATGACGAAAATATCTACCCAAGCCAGTATGACCAAACAGAAAACTGTCTGACTGCTCAGTATAAGTAAGTCTATTCCTTGTACCGCCCTCTGGGCGACGGCCCTGTAGGGTAGGTTCTAGAATTATATGTGTTTTACCGTATATTTTCATATTCTTAGCTTATACTAATTAGTAGCCACTACCTCCACCTCTAGTGGTTCCCCTACTAATGGTCGTTGGGGTAGGATTCGCCGCAGGCGCCTCTGTCGCAGGTTGTGGCGTGTTTGGTGTCACAGTTGAGGTAGCTGCAGCTGCTCGTCCCAAAGAAGGCAAAAATCGTCGCTTAGTGCCAGTTTGTGTTCTTTTTTTATCATAATCTTCCACATCACGAAGAGCAAGGCCCATTCCTGCAGGAAGTTTAGGAGTTTTTAGAAAATCTTCGTAAGAAGACACCATTTCTGACATTCTAAAATATTCTTTTCTTGGTGGAACAACTCGTTTAGAGATAATACCACCAATTGCACTTTCTGTTACCAATAAAGTGCTGGCGGCACCTATCATGAAATATTCATTATACGCCGGCATCTCAAAACCTTTAAATGTTGGTAGCGACAAGTTGGGTTCAACTATCCTGCAGAAAAGAGGTTGACTAGAAGTTCTAGCATTTTCGAAAACCTGCTCAGTTAATTCTAACCATAATGGTTCTTTTATAAAAGTATAGTTGGTATTTTTATCAACTTTGTACCCAGATAAGTATTCTACTTTCTTAGTAAAACCATACTTTACTGCAACAGCGGCAATATCCTGGGGCATGCCTTCTCCCTCAGCGATTATCTTATTAAATTCCGCTTCGGCGGGAGACTTTGGCGATGGGATTCTTGGCATTCCGCGGAGCGTGCCTTTTGTTCTTGTCACGTTATCCCTAGAAGGCGCAAAGCCATTAAAAGCGTCACCCTCCAGAAGCTGATTTGTTATTTTAGAATCGTTTGCATCAATCTTCTTTAATAAATTAGAACCAGCAAACACAGTATCTGCATTTCTCACCGTCTCTGAAGATCCACTTACACGGCTTTTTACTTTAGGCTTTTTAACAAAATTAGAGTCTGCTGAAAGTAGTGCTGATGCATCTGTCAATGCAACATTATTAGAATCTACAATATTATATATATTTTTAGACTCGCGGGGGAGGGCGGAAACCGAAGTGGCGGCAGCTTCTAGGGCTGCAACTTGATCACTTATTCTTGATACGTCTTCACTTTCAAAGTTTTCTCTCTGCACATTGACCCGGTTTCTGCTTAAATTTAAAGGAGATGCTTTTCTGGCCTTTGATGCTAAAACATTATAAAGGGCGCCACTTATTTTTTTTGCGCTTTCTTCAGTATCCTCAATCATAATATCTCGTTGCTTCGGCATCTTAATATTTGATGGAGAAAGGTATCCAAAAGAATTAATAGAACGATTAGGTTCGATAGAATATTTTGTGTTCTCTTTCTTAATTCTATCTTCCCATGTTGAATAGTCCATCATTCTCATGAGAGCAGAGTCTGGGTTTTGTGGTATCTCGTTTATTGACAAATATTCTAACCCGAAGTCATTTGGCCTGTCACTATCATATGCTTCTTTAAAGAATGTTTTTATAGAGAATATGTTTTTGGATGCGCCAGAAGCGGGGGCAGAGTCATATCCGTCATTGTCTGAATGTGGCTTATTTTGACTTGTATTTCTCACCAAAGTGCTCAAATCTTTTATTATCTTTTGAATTAAATCTATTAGTAATAGAACACCAGAAGGATTACCACAATGAGGGCTGGCAATGTTTTGTAATGTTATTTCAAACTCGCTTAAGGTTGTACCATCGATGGCATAATCCGCACCCAAAATAGTCTCTAACAAGTCAATATATCTTGTGGCCGCGGCTTGCCACACCGGTTCGTAGTTTAAATCTACAAATCGATTCGTAAAAGAGTTTGTAGCGGGATTATAGTTTTGCGGCAAAGAAGCAATATTTAAATACTGCCTGAGTTGGGATACCATGTTGGTTAGACCATTCTCTGGCGAATACAGATAGTTTACTATTTTTTGTTTTGTGTTATCTAACATTTCTATGGAAACGCCATATTGATATTTTCCTGTTGTAACATCTTTCATTGTTGGATCTATACCAAAATAGTGCAACACCCCGGGGACTGATGGTGACAACTGAACCGACCTTAATGTATCGCCGGTTCCATGTGCAATAACTTCTTCAATTTGATTTTCTTCAAAAACACGATTTGATATTCCACCACCAGTTAAGCGATTAAATACAAATTCATTCTGTACTCTCCTTCGGATTATTTTAAAAGAAAGTATTTCAGCAGATGTTAGTAATTCTTGGTTGTTGGAATATATCGATGCAAACTCACAGTTTTCTTTAATCACGTTCAACAGATCTAAAGAAAAGTGATAGTTCAAATTATTATTTGTATCCGCAGCAAAATGCATAGGCGAAATATAATTTGATTTTCTTTCTCTAATGTTCTGGACATTCACCCCTTTTGCTAATTTTGTCATAGCCCTATTATTAAAATTTTCACCGCCGTGCAAAGAGTTCCTATCAAAAAACAATTTTTGTAGTTTTTCTCTTATTCTAAAGTCTTGCACCTTAGAGCTTTCAACTTCCATAGCTATTAATGTTCTGGATTCGTTGGTATGGTACGTTCCAGTCATCCAACTGCCATCTGCATGCTTATGTACACCACCAGTCCATACTTGACCCTCTGTTGTTCCCGGTCGATGGGGCAATATAAAAATCAACCCAGACTGATTTACCTTAGAATTTTTTATAATAATATCAGAAGTGTGTACGCTATAACTAATCGCTGGATTCTCAGACATGCCAAGCTCTTGTTCCTGCTGTGTAATTTCGTATGGAAGGATAAACAGTGCTAAGTATTCTGGTTCAGAGCCCGGAAAATTGAGTCTCATATTGTAAACAATGTCTTTCGCTGCTTTTCCGCCCGCATGTGTGTATGATTCATCCTTGTTGGTCGCACTGTAAGACATGTTAGAGCCGTCTACGGTGGTTACTGCAACCTCTGGGTGTTGAGTGTTGAGCTGTACAAGATTTAAGATTCTAGACCCATCTGCAGAGAGGTTTTTGGCAATTGTTTCATTCGAAGTTAAGACTCCATAGAATTTAATCCGGCTCAAATCTGATTCTGAAAAAGAAAAGCCTAGGCCATTTGTTTCAAACTCTTTTATGACGAAAGAAACCGAAACCGCTGTCCCACCGGTGCGGTCTGATTCTAATAAAATGCTCTTTGTAAAAGCACGAGGGATAGTTAAACCCTCTAATCCTTCTAGACTAATATCCATTATTCACATATATCCTCTTCAGGCTCATAAAGATCTCTGATTAAGTATCTTCTTGTGCTGACGCCTATCTCTTCGTCAGATACAACTGGCGAGGAGATATCAACTATATTAGCCTCTCTTCTCATAGAATCACTGATTTCTGAATCTAGATTAATTTGTAAATAATATTCTACATTGTTTTTCGTGAGTTCTGGGAATACAACTTGTAATGTCTCTGCATCTTCTTGTACACTAAACCTTAACTGTCTTGGTTGTGATTCGTGTTCATTAACCTCAAAAATTTCTATATCAAAATTCTCTTTGTTAAACGGCGCATTCTTTTCTTCAACTGCTAATAAAATATCATTCTCCCTGACGACATAATAAGTTCCATCCGGATATATTGTTGGGTCGAGATCTGCTATATCATCTAAATCTTCAGTAGGATCTAATTGTGCAATAAACGTCTCATAATTTACAGTTAGATTAATCTGAGGAATCTTTTTTATGCCATCAGATGCTGATAAGTTACGCTCTGAGTCACAAATCTCCCCTATCAGCGGAGAAACTCTCCACGCTGGGACATGTTTGTCGATCAAGGCAGATGTGCCTAGTGGCTTTGTTAAAAATCCATTTTTGTCGTCATGGGGTTGCAGTTCTTCTAAAAAGTATGGATCGTTTTCGTAGTATGCCAAAGATGGCATTGCCGATTGAAAAGCACCTCTAACTATAGAAGCATTTAAGCTCGCGCTGGTCTGTATCCCAGTGTACACATGCTGAGATTTTAGACTCGGGGTGTCTGTCTGTATGCGCGCTTCCGTATCGTTCTGTGCTTCTCCATAGCCAATATACTGAGAATCATACACTACACCCTCGTCAAAAAAGGAATAGAACGTTGGATTGAGCCGACCTTGGGACAATTTATGCTTTCCATATTGGGTCAGTTTGACTTGTAACACTTCTTCTTTTTTATTAAAGAATGTTGTCATTATTCTCTACCTCTCCGTGGTGTACGGGTGGAGCGGCGAACAGGAGCTTCTGTTGGCTGCTCTTCTTCTGTTGCGTACTGAACTGCAGCATCAACTTTAATTAGCTCAACGAGTGAAAAATAATCATAAGGCCAGTTATAACTATATTTCGGAGGAGCTTCTTTGGTAAGGTCTACCTTCTTACGACCAGACAGTAAGTTACCAACCTTAGAAAGTTTTCTTCTTGTTGGTTTTGCAGTTGGGCGCCTTGTTAGATTAAGGTCTCTGTCTCCTATTCTGACTCGCTTAGGTTTCGGTTTTGTGTTGTTAAACCTGCTAACAACATTGCCACGGTCTGAAAGATCTTCTTCTACGTTATAAGATGTAGCTCCCTTGAGCAAATTAAAGTAGCTCTTTTCTGCTTGCCTTTTCGCCTTGAAAACAAGCCACTTGAGCGAACCGTCTAAGTCCTGACCTTCTAGTCCATAAAATTCGTTAGCTAACAAATCATGTTCAATGACTGCCTCTTTGTGCTCAAACCTGTTGCTGAGGTCTGGTGGCAAGTTTTGCCAAATATCAACCAAGTCTTGCTTTGTTAATTCTGCGGAGAATTCAAACATATACATGGCGAAAGGCTGGATTGTATCGTTTTTTATAAAATCAAACTTTGGAGGTAATACATATTTTTGCATTAAATCAACCATGTTTTGAACTGTATCACCAACACCTTCTTCTCGTTCCAAAGCTAAATCAATATCATCGCGCGAAACATTAAAGAAAACTTTTCTACCTTGCTTCTCTAAGAACGGTACAGCAACAACAGCCTCTGAGATAGTCTTTGTTGTTTTGACTTCACCAATTCTATCTCGCTTAAGCGGCATGCCAATAATGTCAGCTAATGAGTTCGATTTAACAAGGGGTCCATGTGTTTGAGAAGCTATTGTTGGATCGGTTATTTTCTCATCAGCCGTTACAGAAAGCCAAACGCCAGCTGATCCTGTCGGGACCTTTCCGTATTGGTGCCACATACCCTTAGAAACCTGTCTTAATTTTCTATTGTTGGTGCTTGCATTATCGTAATTTGATATCAAAGACCCCGTTGGGGCAGTCACATCAACAGACTCATCAAAGTTTAAGATTGGAGTTTCAAATTTAGGCTGAATTACCCACCTTTTACTTACCTGATCCGAATCTGGAATTGGTACTATCTCGCTTTTAAATACATCTACAGAAGCAGTTATTTGCATCGCCAACAATTGAGACACAGAGTTTACATACTCTACAACATTATCAGCAGTGTCAGAAATAGCAGATGATACGCCGTTGGCATACTCTGGGAAACTTCTTTGACAAATAAGATATGATTTTGCAAAGATATCATCCAGAGTCGGCTTTCCAGTTGTATCTGGCCTGTATACGATTAAAGCAGAGGACTTGCCATCATAATAAGATGGAGTAACTGGCTGATATGAATAATTTTGTTGAGCCTTGTTTGCCGCGGAAGAGCCAACAACTCGACTGCGGTGTGAGCAGAAACCGGGACCAAAGGCTGATGGCCTATCATACATGTTGAATTTATTTTCATTCAAATAATAGAAGCCCGGGTTGTCTTTGCCAAAAACCCTTCCTGATAAGTTGATTGGAGCACGATCAAGGTTGACTCTCATTGAATAGAGGTTACCACTTACAACTGTTCCAAACTCACTTTCTGGTTTTGATACGAATGTTGTAAGCAATGATTTTTCTTCATCTTCTTTCATAAAGAAGTTTAAGCATTCTGCAAAGAAATTGTCGGCTGCTAGTTCATAAAGCTTACCATTGGCGCCAGGATAGTTTACAAGAACGTTAGGGAACGGAGCTATTCGACCCAAAGAGGCAGACAGAGCGCCACTTGGGTGCGGCTCCATATCAAAGATTAAAGAGCCACTTATTGTATTTGCGTTCACATAAGCTGATGGCTTAATAATTGCTTCGAACGGAACTCTATGGAAGTGTTTGTCTATACCTTGACCAACGGACGCCGAAACAAACCACTGATTTGCATCGTCTGTTCCTGTCTGAGTGTGTCTTCTAACACTAGCAGTGACCTTTGTACTAATTGCAACAGGATAATCAACAGCAATACCAGATTTTATACTATTATACATAATGCCCGGTGCAAAAAACGGCTCGACATATGGTCTAGCGGAGTTCAAGACTTGAGGTGTAGCGCCGGCGGCAGCTGCAAGATTATCGCGGGCGCCCGTAGAAGTTTTACGCAAACCGAGGCTTACTAATCTATCAGTTAGCCCTCCGGAGCCACTTACAAAATCCTTATAGAATAATTTTGATAGTTCAACAGTTCTTTGTACTGGGTAAAATCCGTCATATGGTAAGAACTTAAGTAATGCTGAACACTTTAGAGCAATTCGATCTCTAGAAATTTTTGTACCATCTGTTAAAGTTTGCTCATGATATTGATCGTCTACTGTTTCGAAATACTTCATGAAGTCAGTGTGCGAATATACACTGTAAAAATCTTCATGGGAACTATCAGCGATGGCTCCACCTGTGATTTCTAATAAATTATTACGATCTGCTAAGAAATCACCCTTCTTGTCATTGATGTAATAATCTAGATGTTCACTCATCCTAAATTCAGGAACTATAGAATAATCTTTACCAACCAACCTTAAGTTATCTGAATAGTTTTCATATGACAGGAATGGTTGTTTGCCGGCTTGAGTGCCTGCTTCCCAGATTGTATCGCCCGGGAAGTAATCATGATCTCCACCGGGGACACCATGAGAGCCGGGAGTGCGACGACAGTATAGAGGGCCGAACTGCTTAAGAGGCTCGAAAACACTGGCTGTGTGATATGTTGTATAGTTGTTTTGAAGTACGCCTGCTCCGTCGCCTGTACCGGCATTTTTAGAATAAACAGTGAGAGCGTTAGAGTGTGCGTCCAGAGGCCAGATACTTTGAGATAAAAGCGAACGGAATCCATACACCTTTGAAGGTAATGCACCGGTGGCGGAAACCATTGAACTAGAGAAAATAGGCTCGGGGCGTTTGTGGCCCGGGAAGAGAGTGCCGTCTGGAAAGGCGACGGGGCGAGTTCTCTTACCCCTGTTATCTGCCCAGTAGCTATCTAAGATGAAATTAGTTCTTGTTCGAATTTTATTAAGTCCCATAGAATTTCTTCTTCTTGGGAAAATTCTTTCGGAATAAATAAAACGAATCGACTCTGCATCCTCCATCGGAGATTCTGTGTTTGGATCAAAAAGGACACTGTTAATTCGGTTTAACATAGTGTCTGTATTAGAACCCTTGATTGTACCAAGTCTATTATTAAGCTCAGTATTTGCAAAGTAAGTTAAGTTGTTACCATAACTGTGAGCAATCTTAATGTTTTTACTAATTTCTCCTCGCTTGGATGTGTCCATTTCACCCTTAAAGATGTGAATTAAAGGTTTGTTTTCACTAGAGACTGGGGGCTCAGTGTATTTAACAAAAGAGTTTCCTGCAAGGCCGCGGCGGGTTACTGTTTTGCCGTTGCTAGTGACCTCGATAACATCTGGTTCTGTCCGAACTGTTAGAAGGTTGTTCTTTCTTTGATGTCGCGATACGGGATGTTGACCTGTGCGGATCTGTTTCCAAGATGGATGTTGATACGGACCGTTTCTGTGTAGTAACAGGGCGTTCAACACAGATGCGGTAGTTGGCGCTGTTCTGCCACCAATGCTATTAATAATATCTTTATTTGCATAGGTGGTTGCAGGGGCTGTAGAAATATATCCCAAGTGGCCTGAAGAAGCAGTCAATGGCTCAAAAATATGATAGTTTACGCCTGCAAAATCAGTCCATACTGTGCGCTGGGCTAGGCTTCTTGTTACTAAATCTGCTTCTTCATCGCCAAAGAATCTTTCTCCAGTCGAAGATGTATAACTAACAAACTCACTAGCACTGAGGAATAATATATCTGTGGATGGAGCGATACCACCACTCAATTGAGCAAAGCCCAACAAGTTGTTTGATGCCACTGGCAAAGCAGAAGCTTTAATCCACCGATACTGTAAATCACTTTGTGGAATAACGTGCGTAACAAACGCATTGTCAAATCGAGATCCTGTGATAAAACTCTGGTCATCTAAAGGATTGTCTAGCTTCGGAACAAGTCTTCTGTTGCGGTGTACTTTGTGGAAAGATGGGGTTATCACATAATTTAGAGCAGTGACACTACCGAAGTCGGCATCGTGACCGAACTGGCCAGAACGTTGTTTTAGAAGAGTTTGGAGTCCTCTACGGCGACCGGTGTGGTCGTTCATTCTTAATTCGTTGCCGGCCTCACCAGATCCAGAACCTCGGATGCCTAAGTTTCTAAATGGTAATGCGTTATATGGAGAATATTCCTCGTGGGCGGGATCAAGGTAGCCCCTGGACATAACTTCAAAACCGCCAGGGGAAGAGAACCTATTAACAATAACAGTCTTGTTTGTAGATCTCGTTGGTAATTTATAGTTTAATTGTTCCTTTGGTGGCTGTTCCTTCTGTACGTCCACTAGACCTAATGGATTTCTATACCCGAGCGAGCCCGTCTTGTTTCGGGAGCCGCGGCGGATAAACGGCATTTCAGATGCCGTTGCAAACCGAACAGACTGATCCCTAAAGAATGGATCATTTTGGGTTCTACCAACAGTGTGTACAACCTCATAATTGTGTGCGTAGTTTCCAATAATTGTTGGAGAGCCAGTTGTATGAAGTATGTTCTTAATGTTTACTGGTCTTTTAGCTGCGATCTCTCTGTAAAGATGTGCCTTTGGCCTATCAATTAAATAAGGTGGAGATTCTAGGGGACCAGCAACACCATCATCTGGATATTGGGGGCCTACAAAAGCAATTGCGCCGGTCTCATCTTCTGAAGCACAAGTATCAAACAATAGCCTCCAACCTTCCGGTCGGTCTGCCTTGGAGTCTAAATTATTTTTACCGGGCTTTGTAGAAACCGCTCTGTTTAGAGTAACGTGTCGGTGTTGGCGCCCACCGACATATTTTTCAGTAAATGGACCCTGCATCGGAATCTCATTACTTTCGCCAACAGTATCACTGTGCAAGTTGACTAATTCAATTTGACCTGCAGGAACATTTGCTCCCGTTAGTGCTTGAATCACATGCTTGTTGTAACCCGCCTCGGGCGCGGAACCTTGAGATGAACTTACTAAGTTATAAAGAGCTACTATGTCACCTTTGAGTTTGTAGTGCGCGCCGTGATCTTGGTTTCTACTCAACGTCATGCGATGAGCCATATATCGCTTCTTAATTGGCTCTAGGTGATCAATCGTCGGTAAAGCATCCAAATCAGACTGGAATGTAATTGCAATATTTAATGGTACGTTTGTGCCAGAAAGGATTGGGCCAAATGGGTATACAGCATTGTAAACTATATCTCGACGCTTATTCTGACTATAGTTAATTCCACCGTGGATCGTTCTGGTTTTGATACTGCTAAATCTATATGGTGTTGTTTTCTTTCTAGTAATTGTACTCTTAAATGCGGATAACAAATCATTTTTGGCTGAGTTGTGATACAGTCCCGCAGATGAAGAAATAGAAACGTGTCTTTCGGCTCGGGTGCGCCACCAATTGCTGTTTCGGTTCTCATCTAATCCATTGAGGCCCTGCGGCGTTGTAGGTGGGGAAGTGTTCTGAATGGTAGGAGTTGAGGTAGGTAATCCTGGGTTGCCCGCATCAAAGGCGTTTGTAAACTGAGTTGGAGTTGTCCCAATTGCACCATCACCGTCGCCTAGCTTCCAAAAACCAGCTATATCAGTGATTCCAAGATACCCTGTCGAGCTTAAACGGCGACCACCATTGTAAATGGTAGACACCTCGCCGGATGATAAAAGCTTTGTAAAGACAGCAAAATCGGCCAAATGGCCTGCAAAGGCGCTGAAGTTATAAGTAATTTTTCTACCAATTCGCAGCCCATTTGTTCCGGGGCCGGCGAAGGCTGAACCAGCATTAGATTTATAAGAGGTTGAACTAGGTGTGCGGTCTACACCGTCTATATAAACTGAAGGATATCCCGTTCCAAAACTAATTGCTACGTGGCGCCACGCTCCCGCTGTAAACTGGCCGGCACTTGACAGATCTGCCTGGACCCATGATTGATTGCCGGAATTATCATGCATTCGTGCATACATGATCCACCCACCTAGGGTAAGATTATTAAAGAGAAACGCCTCTAGAGCTGCATTTCCCCCGCCCATATGAAAGATTGTTTCTTGAGCCTGGGCAGCTGGTCTTATCCAGAAAGAAAAACTAACATTAGGATCGGTAATTTTAGGAGCCCAATAAGAATTATTTCCAGCATCTACATGATCGTTTGATCCATCAAACAGCAGAGACGTTCCAGCTGTTTCTTTAAGAATCGGAGCGTGTGTATATTTCCAGCCCGGGCTTAAAGGAAGGATGCTTTCTACAAGCCCCTCTGGTTCCTCATATTTCATATCCACAGTTGGGAATTTGTGTTGATATTTACTTCGCTCTAATACGTGACTTTCAACAACAGTCCTTAGATCATCAGAAAAGTCTGCAGAGGCTGGCACTAATTGCTGCAGCATCTTGGATAATGCGTCGTCAAACCACTTATAAAAGTCTACATACTTATCTAAATCTGGTGTATTTTGTACTCTTTCAAAGAAAAGTGATCGAAGCTTGTTAAGTTGCTTATATTCATGACGATATTTATTTATTGGATCGCCAATTAAGTTATTAAAATCAACTATACTGGCAAAAATGTTGATCATTTCTTCAGAAATGGTCTGATACATACTCTTTTCAAATGCAAAGAAGTGGTTTATTGGCCTAGAATCTCTTGTAAATTCAACATCATCCTGTGTAGACAACACTGAGATCATGTCTTCTGAATATAAGTTTTCTGGAAGATTTTGTTTTGCGGATCCAATATAATTCTTATCTACTATTTTTGCAGAACTTGTACCAAAACCAGTTCCCCTAGCTGTATACTGAGCTTTTGTGATATCACCTATCCAGCCATATCTTGTTCTCTTGTTAGCAGAACCAGAAGAGAAGTCAACAACAGTAAACTCACCGCTAGCATCCGAACCAGTGACTTGATTAAAGTCCCAGTTTAATGCTAGTGTTTCAATTTGTGGTACTTCAAAGTTTCGCCCTCGACCAACCAAAGTCTTTGAGGAGTTATAAATTGATTTTCCTTCAAATGAGTAAGCGTTTCGATATGGGTGTTTAGCACCATAGTTGCCAACATCTCTAGCGTGCGCGCGGAGTGTTTCATCATCCAAATAATCTAGCCAGAACCGGCACGAAGAAATCTTTGCATCAGTTTTTTGTAAAACAGCGCCAGTAAAGTTCGTTCTGTGAGCGCCGATATATATACGGCGGGCGCCGTAAATAAACTGGTCTGCAGATGATGCAGGATTTAACCCTGCTAAATCTATGTTTCCTGTGACTGTAAATTCATTTTGTATGGTACCAAATTCAGTTTGGTTACCGTAAAGTTCTACAGTATAATACCTGCTAAAGTTTTGACTTACACCAGAGAAAGAACCAGTGGTGCCGTGTACAGAATCTGCGTGTGGGAATTTTGCTGGCTTAACTCTTACTGCCAAGTTCCATCTAGTATTATCATAAGCATCCTCGTAGAGACTACTCGATAATTCAGGGAAGTAACCATCTGCACTGCCTGTTAAAATAAACCGTATATTGTTTGATTCAACTTCATCGCGAACAGCGTGGACCTGAAAGTTAACAACATCTGGTTCAGCCCACTGAGTATTGACTGTGTTTGTTGAGGAAGTTCTTGCCGTGTGTACACCGAATAATGACGCCGTTAGTTCAGGATATCTTTGCCTAGGATATAAGGGGTCCGTTTGTGGTGCCTTCTTTGGAAAGATAACTTCAGTTTGTAAAGTAAATCCATAACCGCCTGTTAGTTGTTTTGCCGCATCGATATAAGAATAACTATTTTGGTTCTTACTTGAGGACATCTGATATACAGTTCCCTCAAATCTATTATTGTCATTAAAATCAATATACTTCTTTGGAGTAGAAACTAGTCTATAGTTGTCTCGGATCTTGTGGGTAACGTTGTTGCCATAAGTGTTTAGCTTTATTATCTCATCGTCAATACCAAAGCAGCGAATTAAGTTTCGGAAAGACTTCTCGGTACCCTTTGACTTGTAAATGTAAGATAAGTTATTGTAAATGTTCTTATATATTAGATTCTTAGTGTACTCTAAAGACTTATCGTATGTTTCATCTTCATTCCTAGAAGCTAAACGTTCTATAATTTCTGAGTCAATAAAAATCTCTGGCGCTAGGAGTCCTTGGGAGTTCAGAAGGTTTTTATTAAAATTGTTTGGCTTAGAGGAGCCACTTATATACCCATAATTTTTAATATTTGGTAACTCTGAAATCTGCATATGCATTGTGTCAAAGTAACTTGACATGATTTGAGTTAGGTCTTTTAGTAAATCACCAGACTTCCTATCCTCTTCCTGCATCCAACTTGGGACAGAGCTAAAGAAAGAGGTTGCATTTAGATGGTCATGAGTTGATCCAGACAGACGCATCTTGGAGATTAAAGAATTAACTGAGGGGTGGTTTCTATAAAGAATAGGATCTAAAAATTCTTGATTTGTTGTTGTGGCTTCGTTTATGGCTGATCCAGTTTCCCTTGCTCCAGCAATGTAGCCAGTCCATGCACCATTTGTTACTCGACCAGAATAATCTAAAACTATTTCGTCTGTGCTGGTACCAACAATCCCTTCATTAAATTTATAGTAAACGCCCAATTTTGTATTGGCCGGATCAGTGTTTGTGCCACCACCAACTTGAGTAAACCAATGTCTACCAACTTCTTTTGAAGAACGTTGTGTTTTCCAATACCTGAACTCATCTATAGAACCAGAAAGTTTTCCGGCGCCGGCAAGATCAGTGGCTCCGTGAAAGCCAATCGCACCGGATGGTGCTGTTCGCAATGCACCAATTCTAGCAATTAAAGAGCCTGTTATCTCTTTGGCTCCGTTTGTACCTAGAATTTTTTCTTCGTTTAAGTCTCCGTCAATATAAAGTCTAGTTCTTATACCCGTAGACGCAGATAAGAAAGAGAAAGCATAATGGTGCCAATTGTTATCTGCAACAGAAGAAGTTAGAGCGCCTGTAGTACCGATTGGTTGGTTTTGAAATCCATGTGTTGGGGCTCTGGCTGTAGTAAGGTTACCCGACTGATAAGTGACCCGGAAAGCCCTTCCGGAAGTTGTTGTAGCTTGACTGTATTGAGCACCAGTCAGTTCAATAGTTAAGCGACCGTAACCAGCACTTGATGAGTGTTCTCCGTTCCAAAGATCAAAGAGAACTTCTTTTCTAGTTCTGCTTAAGTTGAACGCCTTTTTTTTCAACCAGAACTCAACAGTTGTACCCTCAACTGGATCAAGTTTTAAATTAGATTCACGGAATGAGCCTGTATCATATATGTTTGCAGCTGCAGACTGAGGGCCACCACCGATACCTGGGCCACCTTTTATTGTAATATATTCTTGGTCTGCTGTACTAAAAACACCATAGCCCACTGCAATATTGCTAGGACTGTCTGCACCATCACGGTCAAATCTAATATATCCATTTGTTCTTGGATAGAGATTCTCAAAAACATACAGATCAACATAAGATGCACTATTTTCCCAGTCTAATTTCTCGTATAGTGATCCATCATATGGATAGGTCTGATATATGTTTTTGATTGCATCATCATAATATCGCTCAGCTGAGCCATAAAATGCAAAGTTTTCTGGTTTTGAGAAATCAATTTGCGGTATGATTCTATCATCTTTTACGATTTTAGCATCGTGATAACGTGAAGATTCAACTTCACCACCAAGTTCTTCGGAGTTTAATCCGGCAGCACTTTTATCAACGTTTACTTTATCAAAAAGATGTTTAATACTCATTAGTCTTCAACTCTAAATTTAAAAATTTCCGGTTGTTCAGTCCACCCACCAATGTGATCATTGTAGTAGGCGAGTTTTATTCCATACGTGTAGTCTTCTTGTAGGAGATCCATGTCCAAATCAAAATAATTTCCAGACACATCAAAGGAAGTATGAGTGTGCCTGTTTGATCCCGTGCCATAACTAATGACATTGAGGTTATCCTGTAATCTTACCACCTTAAACGATCCACTTTCAATAATAGTATTATCGGGAGTATTGGTCGCCTTTGTGTATATGTTTGGATTCCAGTCTTTATCTCTGACATAGAGTCTAAATCTAGCTACCTCTGTTTTTGAATAGGATGCTTTAAGATTTGGTATTGCAGTTACATATTCAAAACTCGGAGCATTCGTGTAAGACTTAAAGGCTTTTACGTTTATGCTTCCTGTCCAGAATTCCGTAGCGGGCTGTGCCTCTCCGATGGGAATCTCGCTATGCCAAACATCAAAAACCCTACTTAGCGGGTTAGATGCGGCTGTGATAGCAAATGAAGCAGAATATATACCAGTAGATACATACCCACCCGTGATTAATGTGTGCGCAGGTCCGGAAACACCTCCACCTTGTGGTAATTTAATTGTGTTAATTGAAGGTGAATTATTGTCTGCAGATCCAGAATACAAAGTAACAAAAATCTCACCGGTCCCTATCGATGGAATGTTTTGCAGACGACCTCGAACATAGTTATAAAGATAGATTGTGTTTAAATTGTCTTGAGCTGATACCATAGAGCTACTATAGTGGCAATCACCTCTCCTGTCCTTAACTGTGCTATCCCATCGAGCTTCAAGAACGGGCTGTTTGAAAAAGAATTCAGATGTCCGTGCAAAAAACTTCTTTGTATAATACGATCTTTTTGCACCGGCAGGGTTGTGGATTACAGAGCCTGTTGCGCCCTGACCCTGAAATAAACTTAGGTTATAACCCTTTGAGGCAGAGTGATATGCTTCCTGGCTTGAAGTAAGAAAAACTGCGAAGCCGCGATTTTCACGGCGCTGGGCATTGCCCTCTGGTTTGAGCCAATATTCAACTATAGATGTAACATCAAGTTCAATATCCTCGTCGCCCTTTTCTAAAGTTGTGGTGTATGAAGAGGTACTATCAATATAAAATGTTCCGCCGGGGCGGTCCCAAGATTTATTAGATGCGTATCTAATCCAGTTTGCGCCCTCTTCGTCATGAGTTTTGTCTTTATACTCATCTAAATCTATGCCAGTTCCCTCTTCCCAGTCGGCACTGGCTGATACAGCTGCAACAACTAATTTAATGTTTCTTGGAGTTGTGGCTGCATGCTTTGCATTAAACATTCGCAAAAAGAACTTTACGTTCCCAGAGACAGGAATTTTTCCAGCATTTCGGTCAGACCCAATTGTTTCTGTTGATCCACTAACTGGGAAGCCAATCAAAACTCTGGAAAGTTCTGACGACAGGCCAACTGCCTCTTGCTTGCCCGATGAAGATACTTGGCCATATATCGAAAAGATTTCTAGAGTGTCTGCAGCACCCATGTTCGAACCAGTTGCTCTATTTCTAGGCAAGAGGGAAAAATCATATGAGTTTGATATGGTTGTATCTTTACTTGCTTTATATCTTTTAATGGCCATTATGAAACGCTTCCTACAATGTCTGTATTTCTATATTTCAATTCAAACACAAGATCCTCTTCTGCTAAAATCTTTCTTCCGTCGTTGGATATTGCTGCTTCGAAGTCATAGGTTGTGTTTGAATATACACCACCACGCTTCTGCACAACTATAACGTCAACCACATCTACGACACCTTTCACTTTTTGTAGGGCCTTATAAATGTCTGTAATATAAATAGGCTCTCCAATATCAAAGCTATTTGTTAAAAAGTGTTCTTTCAAAGCTGCAGTTGCCCGATTCAAAACATCATACTTGTTTTCTTCATAGTCTGCGACAACAATAAACTTGATACCAAAATTAACAATCTTAGCATCTAATATGTCAACAGTGTCATTTATCATTTTATACCGATTTAGCCAAGTTTTAATATTATTTTTTATTGTTGTGTTGGCTAGACTTAATTTATTATTCGAATCAACAGAGACAACATACAAGTTTAAGTTTCTCTTAAAAGAATCAAAATCCCGAGAAACAGAGCATTTCTTTACAGCCCCGAAACGTCCGGGCATTGCATAAACCATGCTCTTGTAGTCTTCAGCAGTGACTGCGCGATTCTGAGTTGCATAAAAACTATACATTCTTTGTTTAAGTTCTGTACCACTAGGCACAGCAACGTCCCCAACAAAAGGTTCCTCATTCAAAACCTCCAAAGAACCACGAACTGTAGTTCTTAAACCTGCATTTAGGGCGCCCTGGTTTGTAAATTTAAATAGCGGCAAAGAAACTCCGTTAATTGTGCCAACACTAGCATTAACATCTGTTGATGCGTTAGCTCTAAAAACTATATTAAGCGTTGTGTTCGATGGAACTATTCCAAACTTATCAGTAGCAGTAAGTTTTGTTGGGTCAAAAGCTTCATCTACAGAATAGTCGCGACCATGAATGTTCATTACAATGTTTGCTGGATCAACAACACTGGAATTTACTAATTCATTATCACTACCGTAGCCAAACTGAAGGAATGCTACACCTGGGGATCTCTCTAAAACAAACCTTCTAGGTACAGGGACTGCTTTGAGGATTGATGGTGTGGATTTTCTATGTTGATTGTTGTTTCGTATTGCTTTGTAAATAACATTTTGAGAAAGATGATCCACTTCAAAATATTCATGACCTTCGGAGTCAACACATGAAACAATTTCAGTAGCATTTGGGTTGTTCAATCCTATGCGCAAGAATTTTTGAAAATCACCCACTGTCTCTTCTTGCGATATTAAACGACCAGAAATGGCTAAGCCTGATGTTTTAATAGCAAAATTTGTCGGTACGCCAGTGGAGGAGTCCACAGTTGATACAACCACTTCGTTGGTCGCATTTCCAAAATAAACATCTTCCATTAATGTATAAATGCTACCATTTAAAGACGTAAACTGGGTTCCTTTAAGAAGAGTTGGGACATATGACATGTCTGGGCCGGTGCCGTCTGCGTTGGCCGGTACTGTAATATACAAAGAAACTAACCCAGAAGAAGAAGGTACTCCTGGGTATTTGTACCCCATCTGTCTTCCGTGTTTGACAATGTTCGCATATTCCATCGATGTTTCTAGAAAGCTTTCATTTGCTTGATAATCCAAGTAGAAAGAAAGCATATCGCCAACATAAGCAACACTATCGAGCATCAATGCTCCAAACCCAGCCTCATTAAAGTCCTTAAAAGAGTCAGGATAGTATTTTTTTGTATAATTGATTAAGTCTTGCCTAATAGACTCAAAGTCTCTGCTTGTATAATCAATTGATTTAATTTTTTTAGCCATAAGTTAGTTTCCCGTTAAGAAGTTAAAAAATCATTATTTATGCTAAGCGTGTCCACCTCTTGTAAAGGAGTTATTGCATACATAATTTTTACAGAAAGCATATTAGGGTTCGCTCCAACATCATCTGATTCAAAAAACTCAACATCTATTATCTCAACAAACGGCATGTACGTTCCTACCTGAGAGTATACATTTTCTCTTATCTGGATGAGAGTTTCTGGTAACAGAGGTTCGAAAAAGTAATTTCTTAAACCAACACCGAAGTTTGGCTCCATGACTCGTTCGCCTGGACTTGTTAACAATAAATTCTTTAAATTTTGTGCGATCATCTCCTTGTACGAGACATTAAGCTGATATGTAATTTCAGCCGTGTTCAAAACAAGTGGAAATTTTGGTGATAAACCTTTCATAACTTTACCTGTTATATTTAGTTAAAGGTTGAATTAATTTACTCATTCTTACTCCGAATCACAATCTGGCAATTCAATTAGGTCTTCTAAATTCATATTTAACAAGATATAAAGTATCCCAAGCGGTGTTGGTGGCGGCAAAAACAGTAATGGTAATTTGCCAACCATGTCTATACCCGTCTTTTTAATTTGAGGTACTAGCGGCCCTGGAATTCCATCTTGGTCTGCTTTCGTCTCTATCTCCTCTTGCAGCAGCTGCAGCAGTTCATCAAACGGCAAAGAGGATGGTATTGATTGTAATATTGGACCTGTTATATTTCTTATCTGTGTACCTATTACAACGTGAGGGTCTAATATTTCAGCCAACCCTTTAACAATCATTTTTGGAGTTTCTATCAACATTTTAAGTACAAAAGACGCGCCCATTTGCGCAAACGGAGCTGCGCCGGCGCCTACAATGCCTAAAACTGCATCGCGAGCTGCTTGCGCAGAAGATCGGTCTTCCGGATCTTCAAACGCATAATCATTGCCGGCTAATAAGGCGCGCATTACAAATCTTAAATTTAACTTAGTATCATCAAACATTTTATTGATGTCGGCAGATTTATTGTCGGACACAGCTTGACTTAGTAACGCAAAGAATGCAATTATTTCTCTTGCCGGTAGTATCGGAGACCCATACAAGTCATTAACAAACAAATCTCGATAGCCAGCAGACGAGGCTAAAGATTCATACAGTTCTGACTTTGATGATCTAAACTTGGCATATATGTAATTTGATGAAGAGCCAAGTAACTCCTGTCTGTTTTCAGCAATCTGAATAGCACCATACGCCCCTATATCTACTGGGAAAATGTATTTGTTATTGCCACCCCTTATTGGTGGACCTGTTCTATACTCTAACCACTTCTGTTCTTGCTGAGTCAAATCTTGACCATATGTTTCAAAGTAACCGCGGGGTTCTAATTCAGAGAACTGTTTGTATGGCGTATAATAAATTAATCTGGCGCCTAAACGAATATTTTCGAACACAGTTGAGAATGGTGGCGCTGTCTGAGAGAACTGATAATCTCCACTGGGCGCGATAGATGGCTGATTGTTAAGATCGCGAAGGACCGATAGTGGAATTTCCCTTAAAAAGACTGGGAAGTTTTCTACAGCAGACCAGAAATTTAAAATGCCAGCAGGCTGGGTTTCGTTTGGGTCCACCTGTTCTGCGTGTCCTTGTGGGGAATAATATTTAAACTGATTATACTGAACAACGCCGTTAGAGACCCAGTTTCCATTATTTGGAGGAGTTAAGTAAATCCTCCTTGGTACATTCGGTGTGGCAGGATCGGCGCCGAGAGATGGATTATATTCTCCCCAACTATCTGGGAAGCCAACGGACATTTCATCAAAATCATCGTTGTATATATAATGAGGGGCAGTCCAGTCTGCGCGCGGTTGACCATATGTGGTTGTCCAAAAACTCTCTGGTATGAATAATTTTTCTGCATGATCTGTCAGGGGATCTGGGTATTGATCGCCTGTTTGTGTAGCATCTCTCAATGGTCCGATTAACGCTGTAGAGCCATCCATCTCGTGTGATATAAGATTTGACATAAACCTTAATGCTTCATAATTGTTCTCGTCAATCTTAATATCTTTTCTAGAAACACCAGAGCCATTAGCCGCGGCTAAGGTTACCGGCGGCAGTTCATCTAATATTTCAGAAACATCTGCGAACTGAGCACTGCGAGTTAAAAACGTGCTAAATTCATCAAAAGACAGAATATAACGACGGCGATCAGCCTGTTGTTGGAAGTGAGGGCCAAGTTCAGGTATTATAATATTATTAATGATATATTGTTCTAACCCAGACAGTGTAGAGACAAGTGTTTCATTTAAGTGCATCAACACGTATCTTTCAATTCCCAAACCAGAAGATGGCACTGCTGGAAGTTCAGGGCTGTAATCTTCGTCAGCAGCCCCAATTGGTACATCAAGAAGGTATTTGTAAGTGTATCCATTGCCACCTGAAGATTGTTGTAGTTCTAAAGTGCCGTCTCTAGGGGTCCACAACTCAGATGTTGGTAAACCATTGGCTAAATATTGACCATGAAAAGATGCGGTAGAGCCACCAGTTAGGATAGCACCTATTGTCTCTGAAGCATCCTTTAATCTTTTCTGAACAATGTATTCCAGCGCGAAGGCTGCTGTGACCTCGGATGGTTCCATTAAAATAAACTGCCCTTCGTTAATTAAATCTGGTAAACTATTTTCTGGTGGAGCAGCTAGTAATTTTCTAACATATATCTTGCTTAGTTCTTCAATCGTTGTATGAAGAGAGGGCTCAACTGAGGACGGGTCTTCTGGTGATATTCTTTCTGCTTCGATAGAGAAGCTGTTTTTTATATCTTCGACCATCTTCTTTAATAACACCGGATCTGACAGCACTTCGGCTGTTCCATATGTGTTAAACAAGAATATGTTCTTTAACAACTGCTCCACAACATAAACCTGAATGTAAACATTTGTCACTGCGAACATCATCGCATCTTCAAGGGGGCCAATTTCATAATCCCCTTCAATACAAGCGCCTTGAAAAAAGTCGTTTAAGGCTGTCTGCTTAATATTCTCTATATCTAGAAGATCTGCAGCGTTTAATTCTGTGCCGTCTTGACATGGCACAGGAACAAGTGAAAACTTTCTAAACTCCTCTGAATCGAACAGGTCTGAATTAAGAATACCTTCTGCTGCGCTCTCTGCCATGTATAAAACTGTATTGAAATATTCAACATTTGCCAAATCATTCATCACTGCTGCGCTGGAAGAGCCACCAAGGGAAGATAATGAATCCCGAATCTTTTGACCGAATTCCATAGCGGTTAAATTTCTGGCGGTTGTGTAGCTAGCGTTGTATAACTCTGGAATCTCTATGCCTTCGGGATGAGACATCGTATCGCCGCTTTGAGTGTCCTGTATTGCTATCAGGTTTGGAGAACCAAAATGAATATCATCAGAATCGGTACCGATAGAGAAGGCCCAATTAAATGAATTTGGAATCTCAGGATTCCAAGGCGTTTGAATTTCCTCTACAAAGTTTAGCAATGTTCTTCGTATTGGAGCTTGCACCACAAATTTTGCGCCAGCCATGACTGCATTATTTCCACGTTCCACCAAAGAAGCAATGTTGGCTAAGTCTTCATTTCCAGCAAAAGCATCTAACGCAAAGAAATTGTTTAAAGAGTTCATCTTTTCTTCTCGGGCTGCTTCCTCCTCTTCCGATGGTGTATTAAGGGCTCCAGCGGCAACGAGCTGCTCAATCAATTCAAAATTAGGTTGACTTCTATCAACCCTCAAATACAGGCTCTTTAACCCACTAACGTCATTTATAAATGAAGTCTGAGCGGGGCCCAAAACTCCGTCTAGAGCTTTGCCCATCGAGTGAGCCATAGCAGGCATACCACTGAGTGCTGGAATTATACCGGATTCACAGATTGACATTGGGTCGGTTACTGGTTCATCGTTATTTATTAAATCTAATAGATCATTTAGATCATTAAATGCCTGTTCGTCTCCGAGAGCATCAATGAGGGAATCTTCAAACAAACAAGGATCCACCTCTGCTGGGAGTATCGGAGGATTATAAATTGCATCGCAATAGCTCGGATCTATTAAGTCACCGAGACAGCCAAAGAAATCAAGAACAGACTCTTCTGTCATAAAATTAAGTTCTAAGTTTTGCTGGCCAACAATATCAAGTATAGCTTCCATCACACTAGTGGAGGGAGAGCCATTTAACAAGTCACAAACTTCCGTTGGAGACAGCACATCAGATACTGAATCAACAAACATGATTCCTTCGTTTCTTGTCATGCCGTGATCTTCAAAACAGGAATCTAAAGCGCCGGGGCCCTTGTCTTCCTCTATTGGAGTTAAATTACCAGTTATTGCCAATGATAATGGCTCTGCTTGTCCATAATCCTTATCAGCACACATATCACTAATCATGTCTGCAACTGCATTAACCATTGCCTTGATAGCTTCCTCCAGGGCCTTTTTCATGCCCTCCTTTATTCCTTTTTGTATTTCTGCAGCCGGATCAAATGTTGGAATTTCCATTGGAAATTTTGGAAATTTAATCTCTGTTGGGGGGGTTGGTAGTGAATATGGATCAATACCCGGAATTGGTGGAATACTATCTGGATCTATTCCTGCGCGGCTAGCAAGACACTCTAAGCCAGCGGAAATAAGATTGTCAATACCGTACCTCATGATAAAGTCACGGACTAGCTTTTCAGCACTGTTTATTTTCTTAATTTCTTTTGCAATTTTTCTTAGATCTTGTTCAAGGCTTGTTTCGGCTTCTGATGCAGCTTCATTGTACATTCGCTGCGACCTTTGTGTGTTGAGCCTAATCTGTCGCCTTTCTTCTTCCGCGTCGGCCTCTGTTTGAAAAAGTTTATTTTTGTCATTAGCTTCCGCAGCCATTTCATCACTCACTGACGGTGTTCTTGAGCGACCCGTGTGAGTAATCTTTATTTGTTCTGTTGATGATCCAGCGATAAAATACCTTTTTATAAACTCACTCCAAGTTATAGGATCTTTACGAACTTTAGATATTTCTGTAATATTCAAAGAAAGTGCGTTTGTTCTTGCATTCCCTAGAGCAGTTTTTGATTTATAATGATCGTACCCTCTAAGCAGGGTGCTTGCTATCCCTTGCTGGATTACCTCTACTTGTAATAGACCATAATTTTCATCTAAGCTGAGTATGATTGTGTCATTCTCATCTGATGTTTTTCTTATGTTGTTAAACTCGACAAACTCAACAAGAGAGTCATACCAAGACGCTAACCTTTCATATTCTTTTTTAAAATTAATATACGGGCTTATTCTTCCATCAAAAAATTTTGCAACATTATGGTAATCCATAAATAGTTTTTTTAGTTTCTTAACCTGTCTCTCTAAAGATTGAAACTCAAAGTGTTTTTGATGGACTATCTGAGATGGATCAAAAGTATAATCGGCTTTTCGATCTATAGCCATCTTGCTAAAAGTTATTAAAAGCTTTATAGCAGAGTTTGGCCGATCATCAATAAAATGATCCACCACTGTCATAGCTACAACGTTTGAGCCGGCCATAGCACTTTCTGGTGTAATTTTCTCTTTTAAAGTTTTAGATGCATGCCCAGAACCACCGGAACTATCGGTTCCGGGTATATCTATCTTGCCATAAAAATTATAAACTAAATCAATCGCCCTCTCTAAAGTGGACATTGTAACAAAATCTTCAAGGGTGCCCTCTTTGTCTCTCGATGTTGAGCGAACAATAACCTTGTATAAACCAGCTTCCTCGTATGGCTGATTAACGCTTTTAAGACTCCATCTAACTTCTGGCATGGTACCATTAGTTGTGGGTGGAGGGGTTGTAATTGGAGGAGATGCCATTTTAAATTAGTTTGTCCTATTGTAGTTGCTATTAATATAAGTATCTGTTTTTAGTGGATTTAAATAATTTTGTTCCCATGCTGTAAGCGTGGCAGCATGTGCATTAATATCTTTTTCTGACGTTGCAACCTGTTCTATTATTGTTCTGATACCTTTAGCTGCTAAAACAAAAGGCTGAGATGTTGGTATTCCCATAAATGGAGAATTGTGTTGGTGGTTAAGTATGTCTGTATTAAAATCCCTTTGTGATTTTAAAAATCCGTAAAGAACTCCTCTTAGTTTGGCGATCTGCTCTGAAAGATCCGAAAGAGCTTGTCGTAAGTTATCGCCTTTAACTAGAGGCTGCAAAGCGGTTTCATCCTCTGGGTTTCCAGCCATCAAATCAATGCCGTCTGTGGCTAGCTGCCTAAAACCAGCTGACTCTCTTGTATCAACCCCTGTGACTATTTTCACTCCTTTTCGAGCGACTAAACGAACACTGTCAGCTTTGAGAGCTATAGCAGATCTACCTTTTGGACTTCCGACCTTACCTTCGTTGATTCCAAAATATTCATCAATATCAGTTTTTTGACTTATATATATGCGCGCAGAATCGACTTTAAATCCAATATTGGCTTTCACCTTGTTACCATTGTTATCTGCTTCTACTGCATACGGGCCCATTCGACCGACAACTATATCGATGGCGGCGGCATGTGTGTGACCTCTTCCACCATAACCTGTTGTTTTTGTTGATTCCCTATCATATCCAAGAACAATAGAGGCATTTCTACCTAGATCCCTTGCAGAAATTATATGCTCAGAGGGAGAGGAATTAAATTCAGGTATAGCTTCTGTTTGCCTGCCACCACCTATTCCAGAATGCATATGCTTTAAAACCATATTATCTAGATTTTCCAGCAAATCTCTTTCAGGCTTAGGAAGGCCGGCTTGATCGACGGCCTTGCGAACAGATTTTGGTATTGTATATTTGTTTTCTTCGCCCATTTTAAACCACCACAGAGCCTTTACTTGTTATAAGTTGCAATGCTACAGGGTTAGTTGTCACAGCACTGCGAGCAGATTGTAATTTTTGTATAACCTCTTCTGGAGATCTACTCAGTCTTCCTGTTGCGTTTGCTCCCCCAACGCAATATGCGCTGTACCCACGTTGGCAACCATTTGATCTGCCATACTGGAGAGGAAGAGATGCCCACTCTAGAGCAGCTGCCTGGGCTGCCTCACAGGAATCGTTATTAGCACCTATTAAATAGCTTCCAAGCTTTCTTCTCTTCTTTAATAGCAGATAAACTCCTAGAGTTTCTTGGGTTTCTACATTGTACAGTGTGCTTTTAGATATACCAGTGCTATTGATTGCAGCGTTAAGAGTGACAGGGATTAATTGATACTTTCCTGTAGCCAAGAACCCAACGGAACCTTGCCCTCCGGGTCCTGTTTCGGCTGCTCTAGAGCCACCTTTCATAAAGTCCAAGACCTCTTGAATTGTCATTTCTGTTAGGTTTTTGCCAACAACAGCTTTTGCTCCACCGGGAGTGTCTCCCCCAACGCCTCTGTTTACTGCATTGTAATTTCCTCTAGATTCATGGGCTGCGATATATTCTAAAAGAGGTTGAAGTGGTGCTCTCATTGTTTTCAACTCACTATAGGAAAACCTAGGTACATTAGTTGTTCCAGTGCCGGCAGATTCATTACAGCTTACATTTCCCATCATTCCAGGCTGAAATGCCATAGAACCAAAAGAAGACAATGCTGGAGTGTAGCTTCCGCCCACAATTGGTAGCCAACGAAGGCCAGTGCGACCGGTACACACACCTCTTGTTTTGTTTACACCATTGTATGTTACTTTAACAATGTCACCCACCTCTGGAAGCCCTTCTGATCCATCAAACACTCGGCCATCAAAGCTTGGAAATTGCTCTATCAGAAAACCACCTAAAGTGTTGCTTGGTGCTCCCAGTTGGTCAGTACCCGGCAAGGGTAGGCCAATTGTCAATGGACAACAGAGGATTACGCAATAAACTGTATAGTTTGTACCTGGCATTGAAAAGAAACCCATATTTGGGTCTAGGGCTGTTCCGGGGTCCGGGGACCAGGGATCCACTCTCATCACCCAAGCATCGTGCTCGTGAATTCCTGCCGTTATGTCTAGTGTGGATTGAGATTCTATTAAGTCCTTTGCTTTTTTAAGAGTCCTAGGCCGTCGAGTATCGATAACGGGTTGATCGATAGCTGTCGACATATTTTTTCTATATTTTGCAATAAAAAGTTCTATAGGTGTTTGTTCAGCCATTGTATACCTCGTAAATAATTAGAAACATTTTAAATTTTAAACAACCTTCATGTTGTGCATTTCAATCAATTTTTCCACATATTGCCTAGCATATGGATCAACAACGTGTACACCATCTGGAGAAGAGGTCATCCCCAGCGAATCAAACGCTGCAGTTGCGTTAATCGTAATAACTGGATTTGCGCCGGGGTGGCTGGCTACCGTATCAAATAGCCTATTTGCTAACCCTTCCCTGTATTCTCTATAATTAACATAATATCTTTTGTATCTTGAGGCACTAGTTGCAGTTCCGGGGGGTGCTGGGGTGGCATATACCAACTGTACATCAGATGGGGCACTAGTTGGTTTAACCGCGGGGGGTGGACCTAGCCATATAACCTTGGAGGCCGGGGTTGTTTCATTAATTAAATCTAACAAGCTTTTTGTACCTGCGATGCCATTCCCGCCCAAGTTAATTACGATAAGCCCGGGCTGGGCCTGTAATCTTTGTTTTAAATCTGCGCTCTGATTTCCGTCTTTTACCCAAAATGAAGGTTTGGCGCCAACCTTTCCTAGTCGATTTCCACCAACTAAAGTCCAGCCATTTTTCGGCAATAGCTTCTCAAAATTTCGGCCTATTGCGCCCTGTATTTGGCTGTCTCCAAAAATTAGTGCTGTATTTTTTCCGCCGCTATAGCTGCTCAACCCACCAGTATAGCTGCCCATAGTTATAGGCCCAGAGGTTAAATTTCTATGAACTTCTTCTGGACTTGTAAACGCCCCTCCTCCGGTCGGAAGCCACTTTACGCCTAGTTTTTTAATATACACCCCTTCGGCATCGGTAGCTTCTGTCTTATGTACTATAACAATGTCACCCACCTCAACGGGGTGATCGTGAAAAACTCTTCCCACAAAAGAAGGAAAAGATGTTTCAATTATAAGATCGTCCATAGTGCCCGGGGGCGCTGGGATGTTTTTTGGGAGGGTCGATCTGACCTGAGATTCTGGATCTGTTAGAAGTACACATTTTAGCTCAACGTTTGGAGGGGTTGTTGAAAAAAAGCCCATATCTGGATCTAGGGCTGTGCCAGGAGGGGGAGAATATGGCTTTACTTTTAAAACCAGTGCTTCGTGTTCTACGACGGCCTCTCTAGTATTTAAAGTATGCCGATCTTCTATCGCATCACTTAATGCTTTTAAACTCTTTGATCTTCTAGTGTCTAGAGGTGTAGATGCTGAATTATAATTTAGTGTTTTTGGCCATCGCGCGATGAAATCCTCAATCGCGCTCATCTTTCTTATCCTTAATCATGTCATATATATCAGACTTATCTTCTGCAGATAAACCAGCATTAGTGTTGCTGACTCTTTGCACAATTGTCGATAATTTTACTAACTGTTCGTTTGATCGTTGAAGATTTTCAATATATTTAGCAGCAAGGGGTCCATACTCCTTCTTGGCAGCATCAGAGTTTTTCATCTCATGCATTGCATCAATTAAAAGAGTTTTTGCTAAAGCTCTGTCGTCTCTAACATTTCTTGTAACCTCTTCTAGATAATCTTCTAAACTTCCCCTGAGTCCCATTTGTTTCTAAAATTCCTATATTTAATTCTTAACTTATTTAAGATGTTTACAACCTGCTTTGTGTTTAGGCCGGTAAGTTCTCTTAAGTATAAGTAAATAGCTTTTTTATTGAAAATCTCTATATCTTCAGAGCTTTCAAATAAAATTCTGATTGCTTCTAAGACCTTTCTCTCATTGGGTTTTAAGTTTGCGTTAGTCCAAGAATTCATCTCATGGTAAAAATGAAGCCAGAATTCTCTAGACTGTCTTTCCTTAATGTAAGAATAGTCATCTGTTATTTGCTCTATAATAGCATCGTTTGTCAGGTCGTCTAAGAAAACTTCTTTCCTGCTTCTGCTAGCATTCTTCTTGACCTTGTGAATAAACCAGTTTTTAGTAACAACAGAAAAATAAGAGAAAGCTTTCGAACCCTTAGAGGGATCGTACTTGTCTAATATTGTTGTTAGCCAAACTTTGCAATCTTGCTTAAGATAATCAATGTTTGGTAAATTACTAAAACGATAAGTATATATGATTTTATCCACCATTTGATCGAACGCCGGCTGGATCCAATTTATATATAACTCTGTTCTTTTCTCCCGAGAATTCGTGTTTGTATATTCAATTATAGCCAGTTCGTGCTCTTTGGTGAAATATAAATTCTTAGTCCTCTTCCGTCTTTTCTTCACTATTTTCGTCATCTAGTTCCATTCCATCTTCAAGATCTGTTGTAAGCTCATAAATAGATTCAAAGTTTTGTATTTCGGCAACTAACTCCTTAGATCTTAAAACTAATTCTTGTATTGTCGGTTCCCCATAAAACATATCCATGCCATAGAGTTCCTCAACAAATTTAGAATAAGAAGCCGCCACTATGTATAGATCACCAAGATTGTCAGATGTGTATAGTAGTTTAGCTAGCACCTTGAGCAAGTACCAAACAAGAACAACATTTAGTAACACTGATATACTCAGCAATATTAGAGCAATTGTCATCTTTTCTTTTTTAAAGCTTTCTTTTGCAGAGATAATTCCTTTTTCGCATCTTCGATAAAGTTCTCTGTCACCTCGCCAACTTTAGTTGACCCTATTTTTTTTGTGAGCAAAGGTGTACTCAACATCCTACCTAAAGAACCAGTTATATGACACAAAGTACAATCGTGCAAAGTTTCTTTGATAGAATGATACACATTCAATACACCCTCACAGGAGCGACACTGATATGTGTATCTCGGCATTTACTCCTCAGAGTCTTCTGAGTCGCCATCGGCATCGAAAGTCTCTTCGATCTTAACGCCCTCAAAACTAACAACAGGAGGATTAACAACGTGCAACAAGGTTGAATCATTCTCATCGGTGGCCAAGTTAAAATTCTCCAACATCGGAACAATGTCACTCTGCTCCATTAAAGACTTTTGTAAAGTCATCATAATTGCGCCTAACGCTTGCTTACTTAATTTCATTTTGAATTCCTTTTCTTTTTTTTAGTGACCGCACCTTCAATCTTAGTCCAGTCCAAATCATCTCTAACTTCTAAATTCTTGTTCCAAACAGCTTTCATAACTGTTGGCTCCACTTCATTTTCGTGAAACATTTCAATAAATGCATTCAAGTCTTTTGGAAAGCATTTCCCTCCGAAGCCAAGACTCCCGTCATGGCCTGGGACATCTATGTGGGAGTTTCCAATTCTTCCATCTGTAATAAAACCAAGCATGGCATCTTGCCAATTAACATTTAATTTGTCAGCACCTTGCCTCATTTCATTCATAAAGGATACCTTTGTAGCAAAAAAGCAGTTCGCCATATATTTGATAAACTGCGCGGTTGTAACATCTGTGTGGATAATTCTAACATATGGGAACCGAGTCCTCATTGCCATCTCAACTCGTTCAGTTAGTTCTTTTGTTCCACCTAAAATAACCCTGGATGAGTTAATAAAATCAAATCGGGCGGCGCGTTCTGTTAAAAACTCTGGGCTGAACACAATATTCAACTCGGGATACTTATCAATATATCGTTCAACAGTACCCGGAATAACTGTAGATTTTACAACAAAAATATTGTCTTTTCGCTTATTTAACAAAGAGATTTGTTCGAAAACGCCATCCATGATTGATGTATCAATCTCGCCACCCAAGGCAGTCGTCATAGGCGTTGGAACAGAAACAAAGATGACATTGGATTCATTGATAGTGTCTCGCATATTGTGCGTTGACCTCGTTGGATCTACATCGTAAACTTTCACATCTGCATGCAAACTAAAGCCGGCAGCAATTGCGGAGCCAACAAATCCGTTTCCTATTATACCAATTTCTTCTTTCATCTTATCCTACTTTTGTTCTCTCAAAACAGTCCTCAATACCGTCATAGATGTTCCAGTCGGGCGTCCACCCTAGCTCTTCTAGTGGTGTCATATCAGCCTTCGTTAAGCGAACATCTCCAGCGCGTTCTTCGACATAATCAAATTTTACATGAGGATGATGCTTTTGTACAATATTTTTTATTTGATTCAAGGAGATATTGTCTCCGGTGCCTACATCAAAAAATTGGCCACAAAAATTCATATCGAAATTCATAGCAAATATGTTCGCAGAAACAACATCTAAGACATGAGACATATCTCTCCGCTGCTCTCCGTCTCCAGTAATATGAGGAGTGGTACCATCACGGACAGCTTTCATGTATGCCGCAACTGCAGTTGCATATGGGCCAGATGCTTCCTGATCGTGAGAATAAACATTAAAATATCGAAGAGACACAGTGTCCATCGTGCCATAAAGAGCACTATACATTCCCACTTCTAGCTCTGATGTGTATTTCTGTAATGCATATGGGCTGACTGGGCCGTTCCCGTTGCCCCGAACAGAAGATGAACTAGAATAAATAAACCTCTTTACTCCATTCTTGCGCGCGAAGTTTAAAGCAACACTTGTTGCCATCACGTTGTTTTGCATCGTCTCCACTGGCTGCTCTACACTATATGCAACCCTAGGGATACAAGCTAAATGAAACAAATACTCTGGTTTAAAATTAGTGTAATGTGGGTGAAACTTTCCATCCGTGTGTTCTTGCAGCTCATCTATTACATCTTTACCATCCTGTAGATCAATACCTAAGACTTCGTGTCCTTGGCGCTCTAACTCTTGTACCAATTTTGTACCAATATAACCGCGGTGTCCGGTCACTAAACATCTAGCCATCTTGTTCTCCCTTAAGTTTTGAATCGTAATAAGCTACTTTATCAACGTTGTTTGTTCTGTTTTCTTCATGTATTCTATACCGATATAGCGGAGCTTTTAAGTGATACATAGAATATTTTTTTTGGAACCTCTCCAATAGCTCATGGCCCTCGCGCATTTTGTATTCTTCATTGTAAAAATTTAACGAACACAAAGCTTCATAACTAAACATAACGCCACAAGCAATTGGTTCTGAAAAAGAATCATAATACCCTAGCTTCTGGCCAACATGATCTACTTTCATATAATCACAGCAAACCGCTTGATAGCTCCTGTTCATTTCCAACATGGTTGATAGCATGTATAGAAAGTGTCTAGAAACATAGTCATCTGAATCAACTCTAACAAAATACTTGCCACGAGCAGTCTTTAAAATATTATTTAATGATGTGGGTAAGCCCATATTTTTCTTGTTCTGTATAAGCCTTACATTAAGTACATCACCCATTGCTGTACAAACATCTTGTAATTTTTGACTCGGCACTTCGTTGTCATCGACTAGAACAACCTCAAAATGGTCTTTGCTCAAGGTCTGGGATGCTAAACTTCGAAGGCATCGATACACCCAATCATCTTGTCGATAGCAACATATGCCAACTGTTACTTTATACATTCTTTAGAAATCCATCTTTTCTAGGGTGTTAATATCTTCGATTGTGTGTACATCAATATAATCTGTAAGAACTGCACTTATGTACATTCCCAACCCTAGGCGGGATACACAATCTGTATTAAAAACTCTTATAGCGCCATCAGTGAACAAAGTTTCCTTGTTAATTGACAAGCATTCCCAAACTTCTCCGTTTGAATGTGCTACTTTTTCAATAGCTTCGTCTATTTTACAAGCTTCAATCTGTGGAGAGTTGGCCTGTAACATGCAAATATAGTCTACTTTTCCAGACTTCTCTATTTCCGACAATGCATGTTCTAAAACCTGTTGTTTTCCAACACTTTCTAAGGCTAGGCTATCCGGTCGATGAATAACATTAAACCCATAAAGTAAAGAAATATTAGCAATTTCCTCACTATTTGTTGAAATATAAGTCTCATTTAGATACTTTGACTGTTTTATTGCGTCCAAAGTCCAACATATAAGAGGTTTTTCCTTCAAAGGGTATATGTTTTTACCCTTTAGCCTACGCGAGTTGCCTTTAGCTGGAATAAAAGCGACTATTCTCACTAGCCTAAGCCCTTCCATGTGTTTCCGGCTGGGGTCCAGTGGTGGTCACACTGCAATTCAACATCATACAAATACGTGAAACCACGAGAAACAACCTTGTTAGCCCAATAGCGGTCTTCTTTACCAGAAAGTCTCTCATCAAATTTATTCTCTAATAGAACGCTTTTATCATAAAAACAAAAAGCATTGTGTAAAAAGTGTCTTTCCTCTGCATCAGACCACATGTTGACTACAGATTCATCTGTGAAGTGGGACCACACATACCGTTTTGTAATCTTACGGCCCCTATATACGGGCGTCTGCTTTCCAAATACAGCGGCATGCTGTCTTAAGTTCGATTTAACTCGATCTAAATTAATGGGCCTTGTAATAACGCTATGTGCAGATAAAACTAAGATTGTATCATTCGATGCAGCGCGAACTGCCATGTTAAGTGACCGCCCCGGAGAATAATTATCAATTTGCATTATTTTGATGTTTGAAAAACAGAATTCATTAACGATTTCCATAGATTGATCAATTGAGTTGTTATCAACAATTATGATCTCCGGATCATTAAACGTGTCCAAACAAGACTGGATCGCATAACCTATCCAGTTTTCTTCATTTCTATTTCGAATAATAATAGAAAGATTGTCAGCCATTGAACCTACCTGAGTATTCATTTCTTGCACCCTCTTCAGCCGGCTGATAGTCTAGACCATGATACTCATGCATCTGGTCAACCAGCTTAATAAAACTTGACAAATCACCTAACTCCTCGGGCAATATCGCAAATTTATTATCCCTGCCTGGAAGATCATGGTCTACTGTAAAGTGTTTCTCAACTACATTCAAACCATAAGCCAAAGCAACCTTTGCAGACTCAACACCCATAATATGATCGCTATAGCCAATTCGTGGACACAGTTCCTTCAAATCTGTCAACTTTGAAATGTTTGCCATGTTTGGCTCACATGGGTAGGATGATACACAATGAAGTAAAACAAGCTCAGCTTTATTAATCCTAGGTACCATCTCCCTCAACTCTGCCCACTTTGATGTACCTGTGGACATATAAACCTTCTCAAAGTGCTCATTACAATAATCAACTAGCTCGACGTTCCTACACTCAAAGCTTGGAATTTTAACAGCATGAGTTTGGTTTAAACCGACTAACAACTCCGCATCAGGCACGCTAAATACTGAAGATAGAAATTTAATCCCATGCTTATCGCAAAGGTTAATCAAACTAACATGGTCGTCTGCAGACAGCTCTGCATTCTCGTAGATTTGGCGACGGCCATCTAGATTCCACTCACCATCTTTTAGTCTCGAAACAGACCAAGTTTGAAACTTAGCATACGTCGCACCATTTTCTGCAGCGGCGCGGATCATAGTTTCTGCTAGTTCTAAATCTCCCATATGGTTCCAACCAATTTCAGCAATAATTTCTGTCATGTTAAATTCTCCAATTTGTTAATCGCTCCATTATAAGCCAACTCTCTTGCGTCACTAGTCATTCCACCAATATGTGGAGTTACAATGATGTTTAGATCATCCATTCGTTGGATGATCGGGCTATCGTTAATATTGTCAAATTCGTTTTCAACAACATCTGTAGCATAGCCGGCTAGTTTACCTGATTCTAACATAGATACAATATCTTTTTCATCAACAACTTCTCCGCGAGAGGTGTTAATCAAGTATACAGGAGATGTTATATTTTGCAATAGCTCTTTGTTAATAAAATGTCGCGTCTCATCTGTGACATGTACATGTAAAGAAACAACGTCGCATGTTTTAAACAAAGATTCCAACGACTGAGACTGCATATATCTAAATTTAGAACTCTTATAAGGATCATGTATATAAACGCCGGCGCCGAATGAGTCACAGTAGTGAGCCATCATTTCGCCTAGGCGGCCAAAGCCAACAATTCCAACTTTTAATGAATTAATTTGTCGGCCCAAAAAGGGCTCCCAGTTCCAGCCACCATCTAATACAGACTGCTGTGCGCGGGGGACATTTCTCAATAACGATAACATAAGCCCAAAAGAGTGCTCAGCTGTAGATGTAATTTTCCTGAGTAAGTGATAATCAGTCGTTATGGAAAGCACAGTAATATCGTTACTTTCGCAGTATTTTTTGTCAATATGGTTCGTCCCAGTGGATGCTGTACATATAACAGACACGCTAGAGGGCCCCAGAAGCTCTTTATCGAGCATAAACCCCTGCTTGTTAGGGTTGGTAAAGATTACGTCATAACCCTCTTGTAGAGCAACTGACAGGTCGTTTTTGTTAATATTTGGACAATATGTTACGCTGCCGCGGCTCTGGAGGTTTTCCATCATCGTGTCTGTGATTGGAGTTATGCATATAATTTTCATTTTAATAAAATTCTCGCTAATTCTAAATCCCTAGGCTCATCAATGTTAATTGTGTTCTCTTCTGACATAATATGTGGTCGCGTGTCCGGACCTAAACGAACTTTGTGCTCCAAAAATGATTTCATAGTTGTTGCATAGATACTGCCATTGCGAACATACGCTGCTGGTGTCAAATCCTGCCGGCGGGACTCTGGTATTTCTGGATAAAAGTCCATTAGCTTATCGTCCTTAATATATTTAACTCTAGAAGGGTGCTGGTCCCATATTCTAACCACCGACACAACAGAGTCTGCACCAGTATCATAAAGCTTTTTTATTACGTTGTCAAGGTCTTCTGTGGTTTTTAATGGATTTGTTGCCATTACTTCAACCACATAGTCGTAATCTGGATGTTTTTTTGCCACATCTAAAAGTGCTGCAGCAGAAGTTGTAGTGTCTAAGGCTAAAGATGGATCTCTCATATGTACTGAGGCTCCACACAATTGTGCTACAATAGATATTTCTGTATCATCTGTCGACACGATATGCGCATCAACATACTTGCTTTTTTGTACTACTTCTGTTGTGTAGCCCAACAGAGGCTTTCCATTAATATCTATTATGTTTTTTCTTGGAATCTTTTTCGAGCCACCGCGGGCGAGGGTGACTGCTAAAACTTTTTTGTTGCCTATCATACCAAATCATTTACACGCTTATTTATAATCTTTGTAATCTCTTTTGTTGGGGTGCCTTGCTTATGAAAGTTCATAATATTGTACAAAAATTCATCAACCCTTATTCTCCCCTGATTTTCTGGCAGATCAAAACAATCTATCAACATTGATAATTCTAGCACGCCGTGATGTTTTCCAACTATCGGTTGATTGTGAGTTGGGTTTTTATTCTTTTGAAAAATGTGACCCCCGCCATGATACATTGTTATGCCACTAATAAAAACCTCGGCGGCATCACTAGCAATTGCTTCCATGATCGCTACTGTTCCTGTTTGCGGCCAATATCTTGTATCTGAAGTTCCTAGTGATTGCTGGTATTGTACACCAAACTCTCCGCAAGAATACTCTGTATATGTTGTTCCGCAAGCTAAGTCTTTCGAAAAGAAGTGATTTGAAATTTTATTATCAGGGATCCTATAATGATCAATGCCTGATTTTTTAAAGTATTCCAAATACTCCTGCATCATATTGTTGACAATTAAGAACCTGTTGCCATAAACAACGTCTGTCTTGCTGCCAACATGCTTGACATATTTTCCATCACAGTGTTCTGCCAAAGGTAGGATATCTACCCACTTCATTCGAATAACCACATCATAATCATCAATTAAGGTGCCGGCATCATAAGCCAACATATGTTTTGATGGGCCGACAATCGCCACCCGCTTACCACTAAGATAATCATTGTATTCTTTATTCGGCTTAATCTTTTCTAAAAAATTTTGAATTGTCATTCTATAATCTCCAAATTTTGCAATGGAGGCAGATTCGCATTTGTAATCATTTTAAAATTGATGTCTGGATGCTTTTTTATTACCTCTACAAAATGTTCTACCATTTGAGTATTTCTCATTTTTAACTGCTGATTTTTCAATGGTGCAATCCACGGTCGTCGGAAAAGATAATCGTTTTGATAAAAATCTAAACCAGCTATCCATAAGTTTTTAGGTTTTAAAATATGAGCTGCGTAAATAATTGATAGTACACCAGTATTTGGATGCTTCTCCGCGTAGTTGGAGTCCCCGGGTCGCATATAGTATTTGTCCGTAAAGAAACTGTTATATTCTAACAGTTCCTCTGGGAGTGTGTGACAGGTTAGGTTATAACTTTCGTACAAACCTTTCATGTCGGATAGGCGCTGATCTAGTTGGGTTTTTGTAAATTGAATGTGCTTAATATTTAATTCTTCATAATGTTCTTTTAAAAGCGGTGCTGTCTCTAGTCTATTGACAAAATGAGCAACGTTCTTACCAGAGAGCAAGGGGGCTACTAAGGTCCACTCAGAGTCATTGTTGTCCGCATTGCGATCAAAATTATTAACCATGTAGCAATCTTGATAGTTATCAACTATCTTTGGTAACCTCGCTACACTAGCCCCCTTCAGAACAATACCAAAATCATTCAAGCCTTTTTCAAAATACATTTAAAGCTATTCCTCGCGTGAAAGCATGAAACTTCTAACGATCTTCTTACTGCGACCCTCTTGGTGCTCCCTGCAGGCAAACTCTAACAAGTGCTCATTTGATATATCGTCATATACTCCACGATGAAATCCATCTGTTTCTACAGTACGGGCAGGTGTGTATCCGGCCTCTGCGAACAAGGTAGGTTGCGGAACTGGAGTTGTTACAACATACTTTGGGCTAAATCCTATTTCGAAATACTTTTTTAGGATTGCTTCAAAATCATTCTCTTCATTATAAGTTGCTGGGTGGACCTCCACCAAGAAATGAGTTGTACCTCTATTTTTGGTAAAATAGTCTAAGCCTCCTTCAAAGATCTTAACTTCCCCGCCTTCAACATCCATCTTAAGAAAGTTTGGATATTCACGACTAGATAAGAAAGTGTTAAGACAGAATGAATCAACTGTAATCTTATGGGTGCTGTTCTTGTGCTTAGTAATACTGCTCAAGTTTGGAGCACTAGCCTGCCAGAAATCTAACTGACCATCTGTATCTGATATTGCACACTGCGTAACCTCGCATATAGAGGTGTAATTATTTTGGCGTATGTTGCTTTGCAGAAGCCCTAGGTTGTTTGGATCGGGTTCAATAGCATACACCCTGCCCGTTTCACCCACCTTGTCTAGCATAAAAAGGGTTGTATAACCAATATTGCTTCCTAGGTCCACGCATGTCATTCCCTCTTCAACGGTTTCGCGCAAAAGAGACATAAATGCCAATTCTCTCTCACCAACGTGATAGAGAACATTAGAAATGCCGCCATCAGCGACATTCAAATTCATGATAAATTTATCAACTTGTTTTTGTAGTAACATAATAATCCTATTGTAAAGTTTTTTGTAAAAAGTTTAAGTAATTTTTTGCAACAAAGGTCATATCAATATTTGTATTGTATGTGTTCTTTGTTACATTATCAAACTTAATATCTGGTATTCGTGATGTGCTGACGGGCTCTAAGTCCCACGGCACATCTTCAACTACCAAAGCATTTGGGCCGGCGACCTCTTTAGTTCCAGCCAGCGAAGAACAAATAATCTGACACCCACTAGCTCTTGCGTCAACAACAACGTTTGGACAAGCGTCATATCTTGCTAAGTGTATAAAATACTTAGACCTCTTATATAAAGAAAACAGTATGTCAACAGGTAAGCGCCCCACATAGAACACTCTGTTGTGCTTTACCACCTCATCGTCGGGGGGGTTACCGGCAACTACTAAGCAATCGTTCTCTCCAGAAAAATTAATAAAATATTCAACATTTTGCCTTAATCGCTTCCAAGGTCGCCAACGGCTGGCACAGGTCCAAACTGTATCAAACTTATCAAGGAGCGAATCTTGAAGAGGTTCTATCTCATCAATCAACTCATAGTCTGCGCCATTATGAATGACAGTATGGTTATCATGCGCACCTAAATATTTAAAACATAAGTCTCTGCAGTATTCAGACTGGAATATAACACCTGCAGAATTCTCGTATGTTTTCTGTAAATTTGAATTCATGAGTTTGTTATCAGTATCAATATCAAAATAGATACCATCTAATCTTTGAACTAATGGCAAATTAGAATTTTGAATTGATTCAATAAATGACAGCTGTACATCCAAACTTGATTCATCAAGATTAGTTGTGCAAGTCGCACCAAGACGACTAATATACTTGTTTAGTTTTGTACCAAAGTGGTTTGGCCCACTAGTTGAATTCAGATTTACATTATCTAAAAAGATTTTCATTTTCTAGTTGCAACAACGATCTGACATTCATTTACTGTGCTGACCTCTTCGCCTTTTGTTAATACTTGTTCTTGTATGTTAAATGTTTCAGAAATGTACTGTTCAAATTCATCCTCTGTCCACTCTCTAACGTGATACTGGTTATGAGGAGGTCCATCCCAGGTAAATCCTTTTTGTAATAACTGCATGTTATCCCTCTCCGGAGTGGAAACTACAAACGTACCAAAATTTAATTTTTGTACAAACTCTAATAATTGATCCGGATCTAAAAGGTGTTCAATAACATCAGAGCAAATAACCAAATCAAAACGACCACCGGGAGGGTTGTCGAAGTCAGAGAGTTGAAAGTGATAGTGTGGGTAAGTTTCTTTGAGCCAACTTAAGTTTGGCTCTAGTTCTAATCCTAAAAAAATTTTATCACTAAAATATTTTATCAGTTTATAGCCAGATCCGCATCCAATATCTAAAACAGTCATGCAGTTATTGCGCTCACAAACTTCGCGAGCCTTTGCGTATACTCGATCTTGAAACTTGTCTCCAGATCCTATTTGTATATTCTGGATATATTCGTCTCTCGTAACATATCCTTCTTTAATGCAGTACGTCTTTGCGGTCATATGCCTTTTTACCTCTCAAATAATCATTTGTTTTTAATTGCAGATCTCTGCGCGCTTTGTGGACATTAAGCGGATTGGTCAAGTTATACACATAAAGTATCTCATCGATATACTTGGCGCGGTCACCCGACATCTCTAACATAGGGTACATAAATGCTTTGTCAATAGTTGTTTTAAAGAAATCCCCATTCCAATCTAAGAGATCTTCTTTCTTGATATTCTTCCAAAGCTTGTATTTAAATGTTCTTAAATGGGATGCTCGCCAACGATCAGTACGATATGTGTTACTTTGAATAACCGCAGGAGAGTAGGCAGAAGCTTCAATTCCCTTCATACCAGTTGGAAACTCCATGTAGCTTCCGTAGGTCATCCAGCATTGTTCCTTCTCGTAGAAGTCCTTAAGGTAAGTTAAAACGTTCTTTGTTGCTAACCAGTCATCCCCGTCTACACTGAGAATAATATCTTCATCTTGTGGCTTAGCGTGTTCTATACCCTCGTATATTCTTCCTAGGGAATATTTCTTATCCGAATTCTTAAGAATTGCGAATCTGTCATCGTCCCCAACAAGCTCCTCTAAGATCTCAACAGTTTTGTCAGTGGAGGCGTCATCAACAAACACACATTGAAAGTTTGTATAATTTTGATTCTTGACGCTCAACGCTGTTCTTTTGATCCAGCTTTCAACATTGTACATCGATGTAACAATTTTAAAATGAGGATCTGTCATATTAAACTGAAACTTCCTTCCAGAATGTTGGCACCACTGATCTTAAGTGTGCTTCTATTGCTTCAATGTCATCTGTAGCGAACCACTTTTCATCAGCATGCAAAACGTTCTCGTTTAACTGCAGTTCACAACCCAACAACTTCGCTTCAATAACCATTCGTGGACAAGTATCATACCCTGGCGGGAGTGCGCAGAGGCCGCGGGCCTGTGCTAAACAAGCAAGGGATTCCTTATAAGACTTACCATGTAGCTCAAATACTTGTTTGTTGTTTTCTTCACACCACTTCTTCGAAGCCTGATGTCCCTTAACCCACGAAGGCGAAGAACTGACAACCCACACATCTACTTTCTTATTAAGAAATTCCTTGCGCAATGCTTGAATATAATTTAATACATCGTCCGTAAAGACCGCAGACATGATCCTAGTGTCCTTCTTTTTTAGATCCAGAGCACTTAAGTGATGTGCGCGTTGGTTCTCGGAACGGAAAAACAACAACTGTGCGTTATCACAGAACAATTTAATCAACTGACCTGAGTCCTTTTCGACACAAACGCAGTCCTCTCCACCATTGAAGATCTGACACAGCTGTGGTAATCTATGTTCACAGTATTTATAATCTGATTCTATAAAGTAATACTTCAGGTTTTCTGCGATCTTTGGAACGAGGGATTTATCCATCGCTGTAAAATTAGAGAAAATCCAAGTTTTATCTTTTAATGTATCTATTAAGCTTTCACTAACATCTGAGGCGTTTAGTTTTAGATGTTTTCCGGGGGCTGTATCTATAACAGCCTGAAAACTTAACTCTGCGCCGCCAGGGGCCTGATCAGCAAATCTGTCACTAACAAAAACATAATCACAGTCTAAATCAATCTTCTCGTCACAAACAGCATTAGCAAATTGCTCATACTTCTGTTCTTCTGTGAAATTTTCTAAGATCCACGATTGTAGTTTTCGTGCATTGCTCTTAAATCTTCCATGACTTTTATAAACCTCGCGCATGCGCATCTTTGCGCTGCCTTCTCGCGGGTAACACCATTCAGACCTTTTCTCAATAACACCTTCCCAGCGAGCTTCTTTTTGAATACGTTTTACATCAAAGTCTACCTTTGCATAAAGTGGCTTAACTTTAACTTTTTTGTTCTTCTCTTTAACCGGAGCTGATAAGAAATCAACGTGTCCGGACCAACCAGCGGTTATAACTGGAAGACCATAATACGCGGCTTCAAAAATTGGCAAGCCGTAGCCTTCACCGTGCGTCAGTGATATTAGTGCTTTTATTTTAGGATGATTGTAAAGACCAGCCAGCTCATCTTCTTTCATTGTGCCGTGGATCATATAAACCTTGCACTGCCTATTTTCATACTCACTCAAAAGCTCTTGTAATCTTTTTTCGCAGTGGTCTCTGTCCATAATAGAGTCATTTGCGGCATTAGTCTTAATAACCAAGCCAACATCTCTATCAATAAACTCTTCAACAAACCAACGTATTGTATTTTCTAGGTTTTTTCTAACACCCCACTGAGCTAAAACTAAAAAGTTAAAATCATTTTCTAGTTCTAGATCTAGTTTCGCCGGCTTAACGTTTCGTACTGGATAGTGTACCACCTCTACTGGTGTTTCACACCTGTAACCCTTTACTACTTGGCCAGTTTCTTTATTTTGTACATCATATACTGTGTTTAGGAATCCATCCTTAGAGTGTTCTGAAATTGTTATGATCTTATCAACTACTTCAGTCTTTTCAATCCATGCTGGTGAAATTTGATTTGTTTCTATCCCGGCAGTATATCCTATGTTCACTGGTGCTAATTTTTCCCACTCATTTGGTATTGTAACCTGTAATGACATGTCGAACTTGCCGCCTGCTGCAACATATTCTACACTTTTAGCCAAACAAGCATCAATCCAAGTGCGCTCTTCGTTATCATCAAAAATCCACCCAGTTTGACCCCACGGAATATTTTGTAGATAAATATCATATTTTTCTTCTTGACTGCGAAGGGAGCGTAGTGCAAACCGTGTTTGCTCTCCATACCCAGAACGAGATAAGGCTGGGCCTTTAACTAATATCTTTTTTCTCATTTTATTTCCTTCATCTCCCAAGACTGGTAATTCTTTCGCGTAGCCCAGGAGCCACATTCCTCATGCACTTTGGTAAAAAGGTTGTCCCAATTGGTTCTATATTTTTCAAAAGAATAATTTGTTAGTACGTGATTTCTACCAGCAGCACCCATTTTCGCTCTTTCTTCTTTAGTCATATTATAAAACTTAACCATTGCATCTAAAAAGTCCTCTTTTGATACACGATCTTCATAGATGTATGGCACCTCCTGGGAGCCAATTATAGCTTTTGCTGCAGGCTCAAGACCAAAACCAAACCAGTTCTCTCCGTCAGTAACTTGCTCCTGTAGGCCACCAGTCATTGTCACAATAATTGGCACTTCGCAGGCTAAAGACTCTAAAGTCGCTAAACCAAAACCTTCCGCATCGGCAATATTAATAGTACAATCACACATGTTGTAAGCCAAGGCTAAGTTTTCTGCTGGCACCTTTTGTCTGGAGAAAACCAACTGACCATTGTTTAACCCAAGCTCGCGGGAAATAGCTTCCAAGTCTTGACCATGTACATCGTCAGTTTCTGTGTGCATTATAAGCGCAGCATTATTGTGACCAACAATGTCTAGAAATTCTTTAAACCACCAGACTACAGTGCCAGACTGTTTCCTTCTAGCATTTCGATTGTTCCAAAAAAACAAAACTCTGTCCCGGTTTGGCTCGTATTCAAGTGGTATACTAGTTTCTCTGAATTGTTCAATGACCTCCGGATCGAGCTTTTTAAAGATTTCGGTGTTCACAGTGTGTGGTAAGTATGACGATTCTACATCCGGTGAAACATTTTGCACAACCTCATATGTAAGCTTTGATATGCACGCTATGTTGTCATTAGAGTCGTAGAAACTTTTATTAAAATTAGGATAGGGCCTATTATCCCAAACGTGGTAATAGACCATCGGCACGTTTGCTCTAATCTCATTTTCAATCTGCCAAAGCCAGCCCCAAAACCTAGGGTCTGTCATAAACCATAAAACGTCTGGCTTCTCTGTCCAGATTACCGATCTAATAGAATCTTGATCTCCATAACCATCAACTGGATATATAATCCAATCATCGCCAAACTCTTCAGTCCTCGTAGGTCTATAATCGTGATGTTTGATTGCTCCACCAAAACTTACAAACTGATATTTACCAGTTTTAAGCATTTCCTCGATCATATATCGAGTCTGAGTACCGACACCCGATGGAGATAAAGGGTGATCGCTCAAAGTAAAAATCTTAATTTTTTTGTCCATACTGTTCCTTAAGGGCAGTGTTCAGTTTTCCTAAACGTGCATTTTGTGCAAGACAGACGATTTTTGATCGTCTTCTTATTTTTTATATTATAAACAGCCTTCATCAAAAGTTTAAAGGCATTTTCAGTTTTTCTTGCACCACTAGTCACACGGAAAATTTCAACCTTATCATTCTTAGCTGTACGCTTAAGTAAAGCAAAATAAGTCTCTACATTTTTAGGATCGATATTGTGCTTTGCGCAAAAGTATTTCTTATACAAAGTCAACTGGTATGTGACCATCGGATCCTGGCGGCGGCGGGCATCCCAACCCCAAGAGCAAGTTTTCCAATCAATAATATGATATTTTCCATCTGGTGTTTTGATTGTCGCATCGATGAATCCCTTAAATCGGAGATCTTCAACGCCTTCGATGGGCTCATAAAGTTGTTCTTCTGTGGAAACCACCTCGTATTCTTTGAAATACTCATCAACTGCCGGTGCAATATCTGGAAGAAGACTTACACCTTGACCTATCATCTTTTCTACAAGAGACATGTCTAAATCTATAGATTTCTCTTCTAATACATTAAGACCTTTCTTGAAGGAAGCTAGAAAATGCTTTCCTTCGTCAAAGGTTTCCCCTAGTAGTTTCTTTTCACAAGTATCATGAATAGCAGTACCAAAGGCAGTATATTCATTACCCTCAAATGATTTTAGTTTTTGTACCCAAACTAGGTTATGATAAAACGGACAAAATTTCCAATCCTTTAGCTCACTAAAAGATATATGCGCTCTTGCAGACACTAATCCTCATTTCTGCGGCTCGTATTCGATTTTGTCTTTCTCGTGGTGCGAGTTTTTTTCTGTCGTTGAACCGGCTTACTCTCTATTATATCCTCCGATTCAGAATTGTCAACTACTTTTTTATTTTTTGTTTGTTCCGTTGTAGCTTCAATTAATTTTTCGACCTCAAAAACCCAAGTATTATCTGATACATCCTGGCTATTATCGATATGATTGTGTTTAACAACATTTACAATATTGTAGCCAGAACCTTCAACCCAAGTCCTAACTGTTTTTTCTTTAACGTGGATCAAAGAGTTCCTTCTTGTCTTTTTAGGTACCTTAACCGTTGCGGTTAATAAATTTGTTGTATCGTCTAAAGACAGTTCTTTCTTTAATTCACTAAAAAATTTTAACATTTTACTCTCCCAATTTATGTAAATAGTTGATTTTAAGAGAAAGCTGAGGACTTATTTTCTTAACATCGTCCGATTCTAAAAGATAAAAGCTTTCAAACCCAGAAGCAAAATACTCTCTCAGTGATGTAGCTGCATATGGATTTATAAACAGGCCCATCGTTAAGGAAGTTAAAAGAGGGTATCCAACCGTATCCATTAAAAAATGATCAAAAGATTCATCATACTCAACATTCTCATAGTAACTGGCTGGGATATCATATCCCTCTTGCTCTAATATTGACTGCAGTCTTCTACGTTTACCTAAAAATTCATTTGCAATTTTACCATCAGCATAAATAACGTCACTGTAGGGTGCCTCTAGAGAGTGCGCAACTTCGTGAACAATATTTTCCAGCATATCAAAAATAGTTGGCTCAGAATTAGTCATGTATATTGCACCATCTAAATAAGCAGCATTACGCCCGCTTAAATCATCAAAATCTCCAATATAGACGACATCAATATTATTAAAATAATGACGAGGTATTACTGATTCAACTTCTGATATAAAGGATAATAAGTCAATTTCGTCAGAGTCTGGAAAATCTTTCACTAGCATGGTAATATCATCATACAAGTGATATTCCCGCCGCTGTTTTGTAGCTGACTCTTTGACGAAATCTCTCATTATTCTGTTGCCGTTGTTGAACTCTGCTTATTTTCTGCCAAGGCAGAAAGTTGCGCGTGGGCCGATCCCTGTTCAGTAGCAGTAGTTTGGCCTTCTTTTGCTAATTTTTCACCATGCTCAACATCATTTAAAGCCTGATGATATCCTCTAATCCAATTTTCCTCTGCAATAACCATTAAAAACTCTGGGAATTCTTTTGCCATTGTTTCAACAATCATCTCGACTGTAACTTCACCACTTTCTGGATTATGCGCATTGCCAACATAATTGACTACCAACTCTTTAAGTTGGGTATTTTTTTCTACAACCTCATTTAAGGTTGGATTTTCGCCTAAACTCATTTTTTCCCCTATAAAATTTTTGCTGCTAGTGTCGCAACTTTTGATCTTTCGCCCTTGGACAAAGTAATGTGACCAGCTAGGTCAGTTTCTTTGAATTTTTCAACAGCGTGTGTTAGCCCGTTAGTTGTGGCATCAATATAAGTATTGTCAATCTGCTCAACATCTCCCGTCAACACAATCTTAGTTCCTTCACCAACTCTTGTAATGATAGTCTTTAATTCGTGAGTTGTTAAGTTTTGAGCTTCATCAATTATAATAAAAGCGTTCGCGATGGAGCGTCCACGAATATATGTCAAAGCCTCTATCTCTATTGTACCGTTTTCCATGTACATTTCTAACGTAGCTTTATCATTACCCATTAAGAATTGTAAATTATCTTGAATTGGCATCAGCCACGGATGCATCTTTTCTTCCATAGTGCCAGGTAAAAAGCCAATATCCTTCCCCAGCGGTTGAACTGGTCTTGAGACTATCATTCTGGTATACCTTGGTTCTTTCCCATCGGATGGAATATCTAATATCTGCTGAATGCCGGCAGCTATAGCACAAAGAGTTTTACCGGAGCCGGCTTTACCTATCAAAGTCACTAATGATATATCTGGATTCATTAGCAGATCTAATGCATATGCTTGCTCTTTATTTCTAGCTCGGACTCCCCACACACCATTCTTAAACGCCACAACTCTCTTTAGTGGGGTAACATAGTTAGAAAATCTTGTCAAAACAGTTTTCTTCGGATTTAAATCTGATGTCAACATTACAAATTGATTTGGTTGCAAGTCAATTTCGGAGGGATCCAAATATATATCATCATTTGCATATAATGCTTCTATTTCACAATCTGCAATCGTGTGTGTTAAGTGACCAGTAAAAATACTGTCGCCACTTTTAACAATCTTGTTATCAACAAAATCTTCACACAATAGGCCCAAAGAGTCGCATATAACCCTCATGTTGATATCCCTAGTAACCATGATTACCTGCTTTTCGGGATTATCAATTTTTTCCGACAAAGCCGTTGCAATAATCATATGATCTGGAATTTGTAAATTTAGATCTACTGGGAATTCCTCTGTGTGTAGTGTTTCTATCCCACGAGCACGGACAGTACCATATTCTCTACCGAGAGACACGCCTTCATAAAGGCTTCCACTTTCTCTAAGAATATCTAAAATTCTAATTATAGTTCTAGCATTTAACCCAGCACCATCTTGGCGCTTTTTGTGCTTGTCTACTTCTTCTAAGACTTTTAAAGGAATGATTATATCATTGTCATCAAAAGAAAAAATCGACTCAGCATTTGTTAAATAGACACTAGTATCTAACACATATATCTTTTTTGTCATATATCACTTATATTTATGAATCTCTCCAGAGATTGTTAGCGGCAAACTTAATAATTTCTGCGGCTGAATCCTCACTATAGCCGTAGTCATCTATTAGTGTTCTAACCATATCATTGTATTTGCCTTTTTGCTTATTATCTCTGCTTTTACTCTTTGTAATAATGCGGGATATATCTTTGACTGAAGCAACTAGCTTGTTTTCGATTGCCTCTCTAAGCGGGCCATAACTCCTCCAGTCAATAGTTTCGCCGCGGCGTAACATTGCAAACATATATGCTGTGATATCACTTCTAAAGTTATCCTTAGCACTACCCTGGATGCCAATCTGTTGTTCAATTGACACCATGAAGTTTTCATCCGGATTAATCTCTTCTTTTGTAACCCGATCCTTGACCTTTGTTGCATTCACATAAGCCTCGGCATGATCTAAGTAATTATTAAATAAAGACTCTGCCTGTTCATCATATGCAGAAACAAAAGCTTTTGTAATTTCTCTTTCTAGAATTCTTAAGTATTCCTCGTGTAGAACTTTCTGTAAGAAAATCAAATAGTTTTCTCTGGCTTCCTGATCTACAATCTGTTCTTTAACTTGCTTAACTAAAGAATCTCGAATGGAAATAGGAGTAATCATGTTCCTTTCTGAATCGGAAAGAGCGTTGTCGATTGCTTTCATAATAAACCGAGTGGAAATCCCTGTCATACCTTCGTCTATCACCTCTTCACGGAGGTCTTCGATATCAATTTTACGAACGGAACCTTTTTCAATTATCTCTTCACCATTATACATCTTCATCTTTGTAAGAAGATCGATCTTATTTGTTGGCTTAAGGCGAGATAATACCGCGAACATAGAGGCAAACTCTAAAGTGTGAGGGGCAAAGTGGCACTCAAAATCAGACTCATCTAGAAGTTTTTTATAGATTTTCTGTTCTTCTGAATATTCTAAACAATACGGTACGTTAACTCGTACAATTCTATCTAAAATAGCTTCATTAGTGTGTTCAGATTTAAACTTATTCCACTCAGCCTCATTGCAGTGTGAAAGAATCACGCCATCAAAATAAATCATGGCTTGCTTGCCTGGAGATGGAATTGCTTTTTCCTGTGTTGCTGTAATCATTGTATGTAAGAATTCAATTTCGTTTTTGAAGACCTCAACAAACTCTACAATACCGCGGTTGCCAACGTTAAAAGCACCATTAAGACTTAATACGCGAGGATCATCCTCTGGATATAGATCCAGTTTAGATATGTCTTCTGTACCAATAAGTATGGAAGTGTCTTGTGTGTTAGCATCCATTGGTGGAACAACACCAACGCCTCGACGGCCTCTAATAGAGAAGGTTGTTTGTACAACAGGTACTTTCATATAATCGCCACCATATTCATTTAAGAGATTGTGTCGGCAAACCGGACACAGATCACCCTCTATTTTTATGCCGTAAATTTCTTGAAATTTTTCCCTTAAACTTCTTGGTACCAAGTGAAGAGGCTCCTCCTGTATAGGACAACCTTCAATATGATAAATTGGCGCGGAGGCTTCTAAGGCGCGCTTAATATGCTCAACTAGTGCTGACTTGCCGGCTCCAACGGGGCCTAAAAGAAGTAAAACTTGTCGACTCTCTTCGCCTTTGAGCGATGCTGATCTCAAAAACCGCATGATTTTTGCTAAAGATCGTTCCATTCCAAAAAACTTATCTTGAAAATAATCGTATGTTTTTAGCTGTTCGCCTCCGAAAAGCTTATTGCATCTAGAGTCAGACTCTTTCATCGCTGTAATACCATAGCTGGACAGCGCATCGTACAACCTCTTATGTGCTAAATTGCAAATAGAGGAATCTTCTTCCAAAAGGTTAATATAATCTTCTAAAGTACCTTGAAATTTATCAGCCTTTTTGAGACTCTTATGTTTATCTATTTCTTTAAGAAATTTTGTTGTTTTTTTCATTTTAGAATTCCCACAGTTCCTCTTCAATTATTGTTGTAAATATCACGTTGTCGCCCCATAACTCTTTTATGTGATCATAAACTTTATGGCCATGTTGTAAATTTAAATCTCTACCATCGTGGTCATGAACGATGTGCAAGCTGTTATCTTTCATTAGTTCCTCCACATACACAACCGGTACTGAGTTTAACCCTACTGTACTAATTAGAGCATCGCGGACGTTCTCCCACCCATCTTCGTTAGAAACATCATCTATAGTGTGTACATTTTGCTTCTTTTTGTAAGAAAAGGCAAATAAATTCAAGTCTCTAGCCAATTGCTCATCTAAATATTTTCTTAAAAATGTTACGTCATTATGAACCTCGCGCACCATTAAGCATTCATCAAATCCTTTTTCTTCTTCGATCTTCTTAAAGATTGTATATCCTAAGTGATATGGGTTAACACCACCAAGGTGTGGCCTGACAACTTGATTATGTAATTTTATAAAAGCCAAATGGTAGGCATGGGGCAAATTCAAATCTTTCATAATCTTTTCATGCATCATGACTGCCCAACCCTCATTCATTATCTTAGTATACGCTTGTGGTAAGAAATATTTAGAATTTTCTTCAACAATAGAAATAACGTCGCGCTCCCAATCTTTAAGATTTCTAGAGTTTTCGCGAATGAAGGCTAATAAATTATAATCTCTTTCTAAGGGAAACTTATCTAAATCTATATCATCAAAGATACCATCCGTAGAATCTAACATTTTTTGCACATAGATGCCCTTAAGTTCCTCTTGGCTTCTTCTTTTGATTCCCGGTGTGCGTGGAATCTGGTATTTTATCGCATGGCAGGCATCAATTATTCTCTCTACCTTGTTGACGCCTATTGATGGATCTTCAAGATATTGTTGTATTCTCTTTGAACCTAATTTAAATTTAGATATTACATTGTCTGGATCAGTGTGCTTGAACATCCTATTGTTTTTAAAGAAATCACTGTGACCGACACAGTGAGACATTGTTAACAAGTGTGTGCTCATTGGGTTTTCTTTCATTAGATAGGCGATGCTTGGATTTGAATTAATAATCATCTCGTATGGTAGGCCAGTTTGCCCCATTGTATATTTTGCATGCGTTATCTCAAATAATTTTCCAAAAGACCAATGGCGATAATGGGTTGGCATACCAACATAGGACATAGCGCCAATCATTTCATGATAGTCAATTATCTCATAATCAATATCAAACCAGTCCAGCCCATAAGACTCTCCTAATTCACATATTTTTTTATCCCACTCTTCTAGATCCTTGATGTTCCACTCATCCATCAGTTTTTCCTCCAAACAATCTAGAAAATGCTGGCCAGATTGATTCTGTGTTTACTATCTTCACTCGTTTCAACGTTGAATCTTCTATTAACTTTAGCTCTTCCCACATTGATATACCCATAGGATTGTGATTTGTCCTTCTAGCGTGATATGGTGTTTTTGTAATTGAATCTGGCCAGTTTGGATCTTGCCAACCATTGGTATCCCACGGTGTGATTTCAGTGTATGCAATTAGTTGATTAAACTGTTTCATTTCATTTAATATATTTGTAGATTTTCTAATATCACTTGGCCAGTTTTCACCATCACCAGCATAAAAAGTGTATATATTCCAAGAACTTGGATGATATTGTTTTTCAATTAGTTCCTTTTCTAGCTCTAATGCTGAGGACATAATTGTTCCTCCGGAAGTTATCCGTGTGAAAAACTCATTTTCATTTACTTGTTTCGCTTTTGTTGTGTGTGCAATAAATACAACTTCAACATTTTCATACTTATGTCTAATAAACTGATATAACAGGAAACAAAAGCTTCTTGCTAGAAACTTTTTGTCCTGATCCATAGAACCAGACACATCCATTATAAAAAATATAACAGCCGCTGTATTTTCTTTGTTTTTAGGCTTAACGTGGTGATATTTCAAGTCATTTTTATGAAATGGAAAACGTTCACCACTGTCCGGATCGTGAGTACCTGCAGCAATTGCCTGCTTTTTTCGTTTGATTTTTCTTTTAAGAGTTTCTTTCTTTGAAAGTCTGGACCTTATGCCTTGTAGCCTGTGTCCTTTTCTTCTTAACTTCTCTTGATTTATAAATTTAAATCTTTTCTTTTCTAGTTCCGGCAACTGGAGGCTATCGAACAGATAACTAGCTAATTCTTCTAGACTTATTTCTACTTCGTACTTTTCTTCACCAGCTTTATCTGATGGTTTGTTTCCTTTTGAAATTCTGTTGGCTGTAGAGCGACCAACCTTTTGCCCCTTTTTTACATTAATGTCACCAGCGGATCCAACTGTTTTATTTTTATCATTTTTACCATAAACAAACCGGTACTCTTTTATTCCCTTTACCGGTATTTTTATCTTCTTTTTCCCGTTTTGACCAATAATGCTTTCTTCGGCTACAACATCTTTGATGCTTTCCTTTATGGCTTTTTCAATTTTTTCTTTATGTCGTTTTCGATCTGTAGCACTTCTATCTACGTTAGACTTGTGTTCTCTAAAGACGCTCATCGTAGGGGCTCCTTATTACTATATAGGTCCGGACGAGCAATGCGTTCTTTATTAATCTCAATTTGGCTGCGGCGGTAGGATTCGAACCTACAACCCTTCGGTTAACAGCCGAATGCTCTGCCATTGAGCTACACCGCATTATTGTTCTTCATCATAGTTTATATAGACAACATTGTCGGATTGATAATACCTTTGCCTCTGTTCTTCTAAATAATCTATGTCCCATTCTGGGGGGTGTAAATTATTATATGACATAATCATTTCTAGTCTAACTATTCTAGACCATAGATTTTCTATAGTAAAATGATAACGTGTAAAACGAATCCATGTGCCGATCATAATCATGACGCACATTAAAAAAGAACAAGCTGCTATAACTAACTCAATATTCTCCATAAAATCCCATATATGGCGGAAGCGGTAGGATTCGAACCTACGGTAGCTATGAACCACACACGATTTCCAATCGTGCTCCTTCGGCCTCTCGGACACGCTTCCAAAATGGTGTCTCTCATTAAATGGTCGGGGTAGTAGGATTCGAACCTACGACCCCTCGCTCCCAAAGCGAGTGCGCTAGCCAGACTGCGCCATACCCCGTCCAATATAATTATAGTCTATTTATATGATTATTTAAAGGAAAACAATGGTGGAGACGACAGGAGTCGAACCTGCGACCTGCTGCGTGCAAGGCAGCTGCTCTCCCAACTGAGCTACATCCCCGTTCCATCTACGCTCATCCATGATTGTTCATGAGTGAATTTAACCTGGGATATTAGATCAAAATTATACTTTGTCCAATATTCTGGTTCAACCATCGATACAAAATATGTATTATCTCGTTTCCTATAAAGAAAATATATTTGTCCAATTATGGCATCAAACTCATGTTTTACATTTGATAGAATTGTATCTACTACTAGTTCATCTAAAATATCTAAATCGTTTTGTGGTTTCATAATATTATATGGTGCCGGCACCATGATTCGAACACGGGACCTGATGATTACAAATCAACTGCTCTACCAACTGAGCTATACCGGCTGATGAATGGTTGAGGTGGCAGGACTCGAACCTGCAACAACCAGATTCAAAGTCTGGCGCTCTGCCAGTTGAACTACACCTCACTTTTTTGGTACTCCCTAGCGGAGTCGAACCGCTGCCGCCGGGATGAAAACCCAGAATTCTAACCATTAAACTAAGGGAGCAAGGAATCATTTGAACACATAATAACATATATTTTTAAAATTGCAAAGTTATTTAAACAAATAAAATATCCAGCTATCATAGTTACTATAGGGTTACAATGTACAAGTATTTATTTATATTAATGTTTATGCTAGGGTGTGGGGGGCAAATAGAAGAAGAAAATGAATTTGGAGAACTTCTATTTCCAATGCACTGTTCGTGGATATCCCACGATAATGAAAGTTCATTCTGGTGGTGTGATGCAGAAGTTGATACAGAGCTAATGAAGGGATATATATTTTTAGAACTGTCAAGTGTAGATGAGTTAGCTTTTTGTGGAGAAAACCTAACATTAAATACAGGACACGAACTTCATGACAGTTTAGTCACCAGCTTAACGAATAATCATTACAATTGTATTTTCTCGCGAGAAACTAATCTTGGAAACGAGTTTGATTGGATCTGGTATAACGACGAGTACAGGCTGCTCTTAGCATGGAGGCCAGAGGGAGACAGCGAAAAGTATATTAATTTAATTATTGACCATCGAGAAGCAGAGCTTTTAACAACAGGGAGTGCTTACTACTTTGAAAAACCAATCTAACACTCGCTACCAGTAGGGCGAGTACTTACGTTAAAAGTTAATCCACCATTGGGCATAACACTTAGTTCGTATAGCTGTCCGTTTGGAGCTTTAAGAGTTAAATATTCTAGTGACACTAGCTGCCTATCGCATGTTGAGCCTGTAAGAGTGTATGCATCAAACAACAAGTCACCATCATCATTAACATGAAGAGAGTATTCTGCACCCATGTCATTTTTGAGAACAATATGTTCTGGCATGCCGATGATTGCTTCATTATATGAAACACGAGATTGTAGTTTAGCTGCTATATCCTGTAATGAGGTCACTGCCATAAAAAGCTCATCAATCTCTGTCCCCACAGAGCCACTTAGACCGGCCAGTTCGGCTGTTGAAGCCCCTGTTGGTACATTGGTAATCTGAGTAGCTAGCTGCATCTCCATCGCGGCCATAGCAGCCGCCATAGAGCCACTTAATGTATTTAAACTAGTTGTATCGACGGCGCCAGAAGTAATCATTGACCCCGTTGCTGCCTGCACTACTGTATCTGCATACGCGAACGTTTCTTGTTCCATCATAGCCATATCATAAGCAATTGATGCGCTGAGGGCTGCAAACTCAACTGCAGATATTCCGCCGGCAGCACCTAGGGTTGGAAGAACATCAGTAGCAAGGGCCCCAGAGAATTCGTTAACTTTTGCTTCTGCATATGCCAAAGTTTCTGTTTCGATTGCTCGCATATCATAGTTAAAAGAAGCACTAAGAGCGGCAAACTCTGCAGCGGATATGCCACCGGAAACGGTTAAGTTTGGTAGAATTTCAGTAGCCAGAGCACCAGAGAATTCATTAACTTTGCTTTCTGCAAATGCTAAAGTTTCTGTTTCGATTGCGCGCATGTCATAATTAAAAGATGCACTAAGGGCAGCAAATTCTGCAGGGGATATACCCCCAGAAACAGCTAGATTTGGAAGAATTTCAGTAGCCAAAGCACCAGAAAATTCATTAACTTTCGCCTCTGCAAATGCCAGGGTTTCTAATTCAATCGCGCGCATGTCTGTGATGAAGGCACCAGACATTTCTGTAACCTTTGCATCTGCATGTTCTTTAGCTTCTTTTTTTGTGTTTTCTAAAGAATCTAAATAATCACGAGGTAGCCTCGATCTGAATGCTCCAAAGCTCATTTCTATCCAACACCCTTGGATCCTGTCCAGTTGTGTGTAAGTTGTGAAGCAGGAATTCCTGTCATACCTGCATATATTGCGCCTGTAGCGGCGTGTGCAATATCTGCCCGAATAAACATTTTTGTTACTTTATAATCTGCTGTAAATGATTCATCGTTAAACAGAGTAATATATTGGGCCCGACCGACACCATTTTCTGAAAAACCAAACCTAAGAGGTGCTGAGGTTTGTGAACCGGGTCTTAAATTTCTAATTACTATAAACTTTGTTACTTTTGGAAATTCAACAGATATAACATCTAAACTCGCAGGGGCAATTATTGAACTTGTCAAAAAAGGCTCACTACTAACCTGATATGATCCAACATTGTACAACCCTACATTATGAGACAAGAAGCTTGTCCCGACTGGTGATGAATTTGATTTTCCTCCTGGCATACTATACTCCTATACTATTTATTTCTTTTTTGATTTTCTTTTAACTTTTTTGATTTTTGCATTTTCTTCAGCGAGTTCTGCAGCTTGTTCTTCTGAGGCTTCAGCTAATTTGGCATTAAAATCTTCCATGTCGATCTTCTCTCCAATTGGAAAATGTGCGGCTACAGAGTCTGCTTCTCTCTCTACAAAAAGTGTTACCGCCTCTGAAAGTTCTACTAGGGCCTGTCGATACTCATCAATAAACCCAATATATTCTACTATGTTTTTTTTAATTTGTTTTGTTTTTCCTTCAGTTAGCAGATTATTGATCTTAACTGCATACATCGAGTGTTCTTTTTCATAGTTATTGACTATCATGGCCAAACGAGACCTACAAAGCAGTTTAGCGTCATCTGCTCGGACGCGCAAAGTTACGTCTACATATTCCATGTGTTCTAAAATATAATTCTTTATTTCATTATCTTCTGTCGACATTTTATCACTCCTCTTTTCTCATATTGTCGATTGTTTGTAAAAACAGTTCTTTGATAGCTTTTTTTCTTTTTTCGTCTTCTTCGTGGTACCACATCCAAGCAAAGCTTCCATGATAATTAGATATTTTACCCTCTAATTCTTTCAGGGTTTTATTAAAATATTTAAAATGCTTTTTTGAAATTTGTTTTTTAAGATCCTGAATGTTCACTTCTAGATCTTCTGCAATCATAAGCATTACAAGATAATTTTGTTCTCGATAAGCTGCAGCCAACTCTGTAAATAAAGCTGCTTCTGATGGCCACTGGGCCACATCGGGATGACACTTTCTCGATAACCTTCTGTAAATTACTTTCATAATATGCGGGTGATCAATTGATTCTTCCTCGGCCTCTTCTTCGCTAACCTCCTGCTCTTCTTGAGCTTCTTTAAGGTTTTCTTTTTTAGCATGCTTGTTCCAATTATCTGCGCGGAGATCACCTTCAATTGCTTCATTAAAGAGCGTCTGTACATCCTGCATCTGGTCTTCAGTGTCTTGGACCTCTTCCATAAGGTACCTGTATTTCAATATTAATTTTCTATAATTCTTGTTCATATTATTGTTCCTTAGCGCAGCAATATCATATTATATAGATGAAGGGGGTGGCCTAAAGACCACCCCCTTCAAATTTTTAATCTAAAAGATTAAGTAGTTCATGAGAACTAAGCTAAATTAGCTAGCAACCTTGAACTCAACCTTGATCTGACCACCTTCGATGGACATCTCCATGATTGGCTTACCTGCGCCGAAGCTCATGCTGTATACATCACCAGCGTCATCGAAGGCAACCTTCTGAACACCAGTGTTTTCTACTGCAAGAACTCGTGCGTCGGAGCTGATCATATCAGCTGCTTCTTCAGCCTCTGCTGCTGCAAGACGGGTCTCAAGAGAACTGTCTGCGGCGGCGCGAGCGCCTTCCTCCGCAGTCATTCGGGCATCGGTAGATACCTTAACGCCGTCCTCAACAACAGCTGCAGCGTCGATAAGACCCTTAAGGGTGTTAAACGCACTTGCGTCGGAGTTGAGGGAATCAGCGATTTCCTTGAGTGTGTCAAGCTGTGCTGGAGCTGCATCAATTAACGCTGCAATGTCTGCATCAATCTTTGTTGCCAAAGAAGCAGAATCTGCTGCGCGCGCATTTTCTTCAGCACCCAATCGAGTGTCGGAAGAGGCGAACCCTGCGGTCCAAGCCGTCTTGTCGGCGGCAGACTTAGCATCAACAGATGCAATGTCAGCTGCGCGTGCTGCTTCTTCATCACCGAGACGAGTTGTCAAGGAAGAGTCTGCACCCGCTCGGGTAGACTCTTCACCTGCAACGCGAAGATCGATAGAAGATACATCAGCGTTTGTTGCTGCGATCTCAGCTGCAAGAGCTGCTTCGTCAGCGGCGACACGGTTATCAACGGAAAGAAGATCAGCATCATATGCGGTCTTAAATCCAGAGTTGTATGTGTCGATAGACGCAATATCAGCATCGTAGCTAGTCTTAAATGCAGCGTTGTATGCATCAACAGATGCAATGTCAGCTGCACGATTAGTCTCTTCAGCAAGTGCCCGTACACTTAAAGAAAGTGTCTGGTTACCGAGAGCAGTGACCTCAGCGTCTGTTGCTGCGATTTCAGCTGCAAGAGCAGCCTCTTCAACACCAAGACGAGTTTCGAGAGATCCAACGTCAGCTGCACGAGCTGCTTCTTCAACACCAACACGAGCTTCAAGAGACGCATCAGCAAGATCATCTTCACCCCATCGAACATCGATAGAGGATACGGCATCCATTCGGTTGCCACGATCAGTGTTTGCTTGTGCTTCAGCTGCTGCAACGCGAGTGTCCAAAGAACCCTGGCCTGCAGAACGTCCTGTCTCTTCAGCTGCTAAGCGAGACTCAAGAGATGCGTCAGCAAGATCGTCTTCACCCCATCGAACATCGATAGAGGATACAGCGTCCATTCGGTCGCCACGATCAGTGTTTGCTTGTGCTTCGGCAAGACCCAAACGAGTCTGTAAAGAACTTGTCTGGTTAGCACGAATGCCTTCTTCTTGACCAATCCGTGTTGTTAAAGAAGCTCGGTTAGCTTCTCGGTTGGTTTCTTCAGCAGCAAGGCGAGTCTGGAGGGAAACATCCTTCTGTCCACGCAATACTTCCAATGCACCAATTCGTGCGTCTTGGGAGCCGTTCAAGTTAGCTTGATCACCCACGTAGACGCCGAATCCGGCGTCGATAGAAGCTATAGCATCACCTGCCATTTCGTCAAGGTCTTCGATGTCAGTTACCAAAGAGCTGACGGCGGAAGCCATCGCGTTCTCTGCTGCGCCAACACGAGTTGTCAAAGACGCAGCGGAGCCCGAAGCAGCTGCTTCTTCAACACCGAGGCGAGCCTCAATAGATGCATCAGCAGCTGCGCGAGCACCTTCTTCTGCAGTAACTCTTGTGTTGATTGCATATTTGTCTGCGATCACACCACCAGAAAGAGCAGAGTGAGCAGCAGCTAACTGCTGATCTCCTGCCAATCGGGCTGCTTCCTCGGCTTCTACATCACTGTTTAATCCAGCGAGTACGGCGTCGAGGTCACCGCTATGTCCACCAACGGCGGATACCTGTAATTCACCGGACAGGTCACCTGCAACGAGGTGCCGTCCCTGAACTACTTGTCCTAATTCAAAAGCCATAATTTATTTCTCCTTATTTTATGGTTATAAGTGTACCCGTGCCCGCAAGAACTCGGGCCACTCATCACGTACATAGACGCATAAAAATGCATTTCCTTTTATTTTTTTTAAAGGTTTTTTACAGAAAAAATAATATCGTTACATTTCAACAACATACAAAAAAATGGCTGTTGGATTTTTTTTAAAATATTTATAGCACGACCTTTACCCTAATGTCACAGTTATGTCACACTGGGAAAGCATGAGAAAATATATGGCGAACAACGTTCAAACCCTCTTTAATTACCTAAGATATTTTAATAATGCGCCTGAACCTACTGATGTTCAGAACAAAAGAGTTTTAGATTTTTTAGATGAGGCTCAGCGAGGTTTAGACTTTGTTAATCAAAAAGAACCCGGGAGGGCTTTCTACTATGCATATGATAAAGTTCAAGAACTTAATCAATTAATTGGTCGACAAAAAGCCTACTATCCACCAACAACCCAACTTATTCTTAACAAGATGAGAATAACACTCAATACCTCAGCTGTATTTAAAGAATATGCCGATACATTGCGGCTACACTTAGATGCAAAAAAAGCTGGAATTTCTACATCTGTTCTATAGTGGTAGGCAGGACAGGATTCGAACCTGCGACCCGCGCCGTGTAAAGGCGCTGCTCTGCCAACTGAGCTACCTGCCTACTTGAACATAAACTTAAATATTGACTTAATATGGTATGGGATCCAGACTGTGCCAATTACAACAAAGAACACAGCCAAACCAAAAGAGGTGTCCACATAACCTTCCATATTGTATGAATTAAAGACATACGATATCGCAGTACCAACTGTAGTTAAGTAACACAACATCAATACTACCAATAAAAACCAAACAACTACACCGATGATAAACTCTTTAGCAACCTTAAGATATTCACTAAGCATTTTTTTCACTTTCCTTTAGTCTGACTACAGCCATGTCATCTAGCCGACCAGAATAACGAGGGGATCCTACTTCAGGAGCAGCATACCATCTGCACGTTTTCATAATAGTGTGAAAGTTTTCAACTGTCCTGTACGTCTTGTGTGTTGTACACAAAATCCAATTTCGTTGTCCGGGTTGCCGATTAGATTCTCTCTTCTCTGGCGCATCGGCTGTCGTAACAATTTCAGATTCCCAAGATACAACGTCATCTAACTTTACATAAGCATGATAGAAATTTCCCTCCCTTGCATAAGTAAAATCAATAAAGTAAGCACCGGGGGCCGGCTTGTCATCCACATTCACAATCATTTTTTATCTCCAATCATATGATCTGGAGTTAGTATATATGATTCTGAGGGTGCTGTCAAATCATTTTCTCCATATGACCTAGCTTTTAATCCTGTGGCTGATTGTACCAACGTGGAACTACTCTGTATTTTATCGCCTCCAAGGGCCCAGAGCATTTCAATTCCTAATTCATTGCATATGGCTTTTTCCGGAGTATTTTTATTTGTCCTATCCCCACCATTACCGAATATGTCAGGCTTAAGCCTTATTAGTGCTTCACAAACACTACCATCAGAATCGTCTACTGGTTCCACTGAGTGTACTCCAGTTATTGACTGGATTATTTCACGACGTTGTTCCCACGGCATAAATATATATCCTTTTTTTCGCAGGAGCCATGCATCGCTGTTAATTACGACAGTCACATCACCATGTTTGGCGGCTTCCTGTATCATTCTTACATGACCAACATGAACGGGATCGAATCCCCCACTAACAATAATTGTTTTCTTACTCATCACAACACTCTCTTTTCTTTAGTATAAATGTTTTTTTGCAGTTTGTGAATCTAAACTGTAAATTTTTTATTTTCTTCTTCGGGGTCTACTGGCTCCGGAGTCCTGTGAAGTACAACCGTCCTTAGACCATGATAACGGTGAGGTAGAGTTTTTCGAAGTTCTCTAGAGAGAGTGGTGTTTTCCCAACAATCAGCATACAAGGTTAAACCCATATCTGAGCTATTTTGTATATACCATTCTGGCTCTGATCCGAATTCAACCATTGCTTGAAGGATTATTTCTCTTTTACGTTTTTCTGTTAACTGCATGATTGTTTCTCCATAACTAGATTAGTTTTCTACCAACCAAATCTACTTTTTATAATCAAAACAGCCACCGGCATATGCAACATCATACAATGCCGTTACCTCGCTTTTCAACTCGTTTTCCTTTATAAACCAAACATTTCGAAATACTTCATATTTTTCTTTAGAAATTTCGCCATTAGTGTGGCGATGTAGCATTTCCTCATAACCAAGCTGATATGCTCTTCTTAAATTCTGTTTTTCTATTATTTCTTGAAATAAGGCAAAACAATCTTCTTTTGATGTTTCCTGACCCTGTACACAAGCTAGCTTCATGAAGGTGGCCACAATCAAACAAAATATAAATGTTAAAATTTTATTTTTCATAAATTAATTCATGGTACACCCGGCAGGATTCGAACCTGCGACCTACGGATTAGAAGTCCGTTGCTCTATCCAGCTGAGCTACGGGTGCTAATTTTCACAACCTCTACCGGTATCTCCTCTTTGTTTTAAACTTTCGATATCCAAAATTCAATGCAGCATCTTCATCTTTAAAACACCACTCTGCTACAACCTTGTTATAGTAAGGGCTATCAAACGTATGATAAATCCAACCATTGTTCCCATCGTTTCCTTTCACTGGAAAGTCAGATGTACACTTGCCACCTGATTGTGGCAAACTAACAAACTTTAAGTGCGCACAAGATGTTAACAAAAGACAACCACAAATTATAATACTAAGCTTCTTCATTTTCTTCTTTCGGGTTGGTACCTTCAGATACGAAATCCAAAACTATACCGCCACTCACTTCTGATTCTAAATAATCTGAAAAAACAAATTCAAGCAATCTCTTTAAAGCATCTGCTTCTGACAAATAGTCACCATCTTTCTCAGCGTCACACTCTTCATCTTGGAAGATCCATACGTTCTTGTCTATGGTCGCTAGCCATCCGTTCCTAACTCTCTCAATTGATATGTTCATTTACTCAACCTTTCATATTGCTTAACTGTTTCATACAACATTATATTAGCTGCTTGTGCCGTGTTTAAACAAAATCCAATTCCCGGCATTGGAATGTAGACTTTTTCACTATTGTGCAGTATCTCTTCTGGTATTCCATATGATTCATTTCCGACAACAATACAGAGTCTTTTTTCGAATGAAAATTTGTAATTTTCTATAGAATTTGACTGATCAGTTAATTCTGCTGATATTAATTGTACTTTTTCCTCTCTCATGCGCTGTAGAAATGCGCGAGGTGAGCTATGCGACTCAATACTCACAAAATCATATAACGAGCCGGAAGTGGCCTTTACGGCGCTCCTAGAGGGTATCCTACCTATCAGGTGTATTTTCTCTGCTCCAAAACAGGCTGCAGCACGTATAATATACCCAATATTCTCATCAAACGTAAAATTTATTGCGCAAATCGAGACTGGATAAACCTTAGCATTAATTAATTTTTTGTTATATCTCTGAAGTCTTGTTTCGGCTCGAATCATACACCAATAATACTAGACTATTGACGATGTGTCAAGACTTTCGTTTCTTTTTTTTATTGGTTTTTCGCTCTGCTAGCTGAACCTCTGGATCAACTCTAGTTTTTACCGCAAAATAATCCTTTTTTTTGCTGGGAGACATGTACTTTACTTTTACTTGCAAATTTGGCTCTTTTGACAAAATATGTCTTTCCTGATCTGCCAATTCATATGTCGGATACTTTGCTACTACTTTCCACGGAAGCCCCTCTTCATGCACTTGTTCTTCTTGTTCGTTTTCCAATGTTAGCTCCATTTCTTTGGTGATCCAGTATCAGTGATCATGCTTATAAAAGTTATAATAACAAGTAAAATAGAAACTGTAAAGAAAACCTTTTGTATCATTTATGCTGATCTACAACTTTTTCCAATCTGTACATTGCTTCTGTTAAAACTTCAGTCTTAGGACCAAAAGAAAATCTTATATGATTTTTAAACCTAGAATTATTATCTCTTCTTTTACCTGGGTTAACATCAAAGTATTCACCTGGGACTACTATTACTTTTTCTTTTAAACATGCTTCTAGAAAGTTTTGACCTGTATTGATTGAAGAAGGTAGATTAGATATATTACCCCAGGCATAGAAGGCTCCTTCAGGTTCTCTTTCGAAAAAGACACCAACATTTTGTAAACCATCTAATAGAACTCTTCTCTTCTTTCTAAATTCAGTTTGTATTGCTTTTGTTTCTATATTATATAATTTATTATTAAATAAAGATAAGCTAGCTTTTTGTAAAGGTCTGCTAGGACCACCATCTAAAAAACTACCAGCACTATTGATAGAACTTATGATATGTTTTGGGCCAACAATCCAAGCAATTCTCCACCCAGGATAACGCCAGTTTTTTGACATGCCGTTAATAATAACAACAGGATCTTTATTTACATCATCAACATACCTACTAGAACTTAAAGTTTCACCAGAGGGTATACCACTGTATATGTAACTACTATAAAACTCATCCATTATCATAGTGCAATCAAAGGCATTTCCGATATTTATCCACTTCTGTAGGGCAGAGTCAGTAATTACTTTCCCAGTGGGGTTGCAGGGGTTAGAAACCAATAAAGCTCCCAGGCCCCTACCATGCACTTCTTTTTCTAGTTCTTGTGATGATATATTGTAACCATTCTCTGGATCTAATAAAATTGGTATTGTGTTGAATGTTTTAAAGGAGGCCAATAGTTCTTCATATGCGGTATAATCCGGAATAAAATGTCCTAAATTAATATTTCCTATTGATGCCACCAGCCTGGTCAGTGCTGATCTCCCGCCCGGGCAAACTGAAACATTTTCATATGTATACTTAGAGGCTTTATCTACTCTGTATAACGAATTGTATTGTTCTGCAATTGCTTCGCGAAAACTCTTCAAACCGCCGACTGGGGAGTATTCGTAATCCATTAAATCAAGCTCTATATTTGTTATTCTGTCGACACCTTGATCTAATTTGTCTATTTCCGGCTGCCCTTGGCCTAGATTACACCATTCAGTGTTTCCTCTGTAAAAGCCCTCATTAGTGGCCCTTTGTGTCACATAAATGACTCCTGTTTTTGGTACCCTACTAAACGTATTTTTCATTTTGTTTCAACAAGATTGGTTATAAGCTCTGCATATGCATCTACATTCTTTTGGTTTAAAGGATTGTAATCCCAAAGCTTTTCTTTATTCATTTCAGAAGTTTCTTTAAAGTTATCACTATGGGTTTCAAGTGCTATACTCAACTGTTCGCGACCGGCATCTACATCGAACATGTCATAGTAAAAGCCATATTCTTTTAATCTAGGATTGTTATGTACACAAGGTCTGTTGGTGTACATTGTTTCCAGTTGTAGGTAGTTTAAGTGATTTTCCCATTGATGAGACACGATCAAATCTGAAAGACCTTTGTGCATGGCATAAGGAGTGTGCCAACGCCCTTCAAACGATATCTTTCTATGCTTAAACACATTCAGTTTCTGAATGAAGTCTTGAAACATGTTGTTGTCTTTGAGTTTTAAAGCTCCAAACACATATACATCCTTATCATACTTCCCAATTGAATCAAAGTAGCTTTCTATAATCAATATTGGTATTGTGGATGTTTTCACCATATTTAAGTTTGGCTCAAACATCGCTAAGGAATTAATCTCTTGCCCTTGCTTGAAAAAGGGATCATATTTTTTAGCTCTACAGTATACATCAAATATGTCAGAGTCCCATATATAAGGACACACATGTACCGGTATTTTCTCTAAAGCTTTATATGCTGGTATTGCAAATTCATAATGTGGAGATGTCCAGATTTCATGTCTTCTGGTTTCGTGTTTTGGCAGCTTCTCAGGTCTAAAAAGAAAATCTTCTGTGTGAATCAATAAATTATTACCGTATTGAACTCCAGCAATTTTTCCGCCCGTATTGACATAGTAATCTGCAAAATCGGTAGTCAAGCCATGTACTACCTCTATTATGATATCGTATTTTTTAGCAGTTTCTTTTATAAGGGGTTTAATCTTTGTAGATATTAGTTTTTTACCGGCTATCTTTTGACCTTCTGAAACACAAGACACATCAAAGCCGGCTTTCTTAAGAAGCCTGTATAAGTTCCATACGTTTTGACCTAGGCCGTTACCCCATATATTTTCACCATGATTCGACGTTAAGCCAACTTTAATTTTTTTAGTATTTTTAGACACCAGCTGTTCTCCACAGATAACTAGTGTCTTTTTTTCTAGCGCGAAGTAATATCTTTAAAAATTATTTTTTTAAACCTTCGGAGTCCCAACCTCCTTGGATGTGCTTTGCATGCATCAAGTGACCAATTTTGTTGTAATGTAGGTAACCTAGAGCGTGGCCTATTTCATGTTCTAGCACAGTTTTTTTAACATTACTTCTCATGTAAATAATTGCCCATTTTATTTCATTACTGTGGTTTTCAACAAAAAAATGTGTCTGCGCTAGAGCATTTTGCTCCATAGGAACCCCCATTGTTACCAAGTGTATTACAATATAACCAACTGGTTGTGGGTTCGAACACTTATTCAAAGGATCATGTTTATATTGAGTTGAGTAAAACTTGTGACCTAATCCTTTCCAGAACATGACTGCTGAATTAACCTGCGTCTGGCTTATTGGAGCATATTCACAGACAATTATGGTTGGTGTAAGGCCCCATGTGCCAACCTTAAGGGGGCTTTTAGCCATAGCTGGCACCTTTTCAAAATTTGATATAAAATCAGATGCATATGTAAGCTGAGTAATGGACATTGTTGCCAACACAACAAGGGTCGATACTAATATTGCTATATTTTTAATAAATTTGTTCATAATATACTCTCATTCACAACAATCAGGATTATCATAAGTATCTGATTTGTTTGTTATTTTTAACCACAACCCCCAAAGAATTGGGATGGCCAACCAATGAAAACATAAAATTAAAGAGGCTGGAATGCCTGCGTAGAACGCCGGATGGATATAGTTTCCCAACATTCCAAATATAATAGGAAAAACAACATCCTCAATAATTTCCCATCCAACAAAAATAATAACAAAAGCTAAACCATTCTTTTTGAGAAATGCTTTTAGTCGCTCAATTGAGAAGTTTCTCAATTTGTTGTTTATTCTTGTTTTTAGCCAACTAAACATAATCTTTGGTGGAGGTGGGCGGAATCGAACCGCCGTCCAAAGCATATACACTATCAAGTCGTTCACAAGCTTAGTCACAATTTGTGACAGTTGTTTTAGTTTTTTTCAATCCGACAAAACTAAAAAACAAACGTTTTTTTTGTTAGGCTCTTCTTGGACACTTGGTATGAAGAGCAACCAAGGATTAAGCAGCTAAGGCTAAATCGTAATCTGCGTTATTGGCAGTTGTATTAATTCTGACTTAAGTTTTTTTGTGATTTAGTCAGCAGTTTCACAGCTTGCACTATCCAGTACATTATACCCTGTCGATACCTTGTCACCCCCTTTAAGTTGTTGTAGTTAAGTTAAGTATACTACTAATCTTTTGTTTCTTTAAAATATTCATCGATTTCGTATCGACAATGTAATTTATTGAACCTTAATTGCGATATGCCTAAAAACTTTGCGGCCTCTGTTTTAGATTGTGTTGCAGATACTGCGTATTTAAATACGGCATCTCTTGCTATTTCTGGCATTTTCTTCCAAAGAGGTATGCCATACATTTTACTTTTAACTGCCTTTGTAGCTAGTTCTAATTTTAAGGCAATAAGCTCCTCTACAGAGAGAGCGTTTAACATAATTTCAAATTCATCAGACGACTTATTGTTTAATCGCAGTTTTCTAGAAATGCTATAAGATTCGTTTTTTCCTGTTATTCTCTTTGTTCTTTTAGCCATTGCTTAATTTCATTCAGGTCTAAGCTAATATCCTCTTCGGCCATAGCCACCGGGTCGGCTTCCATATCGCTCATCTTAGCTTTTTCCTTCTCATACTCCGGAGTTGTTGGTTCAGGCAACTTAGCATCTAATTCTTTTTCGAAAATATCAAAGTGGATTTTTAAGTTGGTTATTAGGTAATCCTTAAACTCTTTCTTGTCTGCTGGGTTTCGGAGTTTGGCATAGACATTAACAATCTGAGAATCAATTTCATCAAATGCCTCTAAGGCAAAATCACGACCAGTTTCATCCATCCCTTGGATGTCAAAATTTTCAGCTTTTTCCACTTCTGGATCTGGATCTTGTAATTTTTTAATGTCAACATCTCTCACTGGAATAAATGATTCATCGTCCTCTGGTTCGCCGTCAACAGCTACATCAACGGCCTCAGCTATGCCTTTTTGGGTCTCGTCTCTAGAATCAACCACAGCCAAAGCATTAACAACACCATTGATGATGTGTGCCCGATAAGACACTCTCTGCTCTGGGTCGGTTGTAAGGGCTTTATAGCCATCCTCTAGCTTGTCTATGATTACTTTGAGAAGTGTTTCTAGCTTGTTGATAGCTGTTGAATGGTGTGGGGACTCATCAGGGTCAACCTCCTCTTGTTCGAACAGGAAGGCGTATACAGATTCAATATCTGTTAATTTTTGCTCTTTAACTGTTCTATGAATTAGCTTTCGAAGTTGTTCTTCGTTTTGCTTTTGTTCATTAAGTTCTTGAATTTTTTTATTTTTAACAAGCCGAATTGCGCGCTGAATATTTTCGCGAAGTTCTAATTCTTTTAAAAACGTTTCTCTTTTGATTGACATATTACAGGATCCCCTACTTTACTAAGTAGTTTAAAACATCATTAATAAATAGTTCTTTTAACTGCTTCTTTCTTTTTCTTGGCCGGCCCATGTACCCCATAGCACCAACACCAGTTGAAACACTCATCTCGTCTAACTCTTCATCTTCTACCCCAGAAAGATCGGGAGATTGAAATGGTTCGTCATGAGACGACCTTTGACCTCCCCCCAAAACTTCATGAAATATAAAACCAGCGTTCTTCAGAGAAGAATCGGGCACAAAGTCTTTAAACCTTTCAAAATCATTATTTTTGATGGCTTTTCTTAGAACCGTAGCACTTAATTTATCACCAGTTTTTGGATCCATATATTCTTCAGGAATTTCTATGCTCAGAGGTCTAATATCTAAATCTTCTCTAGCTTGTTTAATGGATTTTCCAACAGATGCATGCGCAGGGTCTGCAGTGCTTGATGCAATAAAAATAGTTGTGTCTGGAGGTAGTTCCATCGATTTATTATAAATTACTTGAAGGGGGCTGTTAGTAAGTATTGGGTTGCCATCTTTTCTAAGCTTTTCGCGCCCTTCTGCATCAAGCATTGGTACACCACTTTCAGGAACAAATAGTATATCTAACTCACTACGTGAGAAACCCACTCCAACCTCTTCATTTTTAAGGTAAAGATCGAGAATTCGCTTAGATTGTTCTAGAGTTATACCATCTCTTTTAGTTTCACCTGTAACTATGTAAGGTTTAGAGCCTTTTGCTTGTTCAATTGCTGTTTTTATGAGATATATATGACCTTTGTGTGGGGGCTTAAACCCACCCGGTATAAAGACAACAGAGTTTTCACCAACGGGGTGTTCTTCTTCAGACAATGATTCGTTTCGTTTAAACGAGGAGGCTAGACCTCCCAAAATAAAGTTTCCTGTAATTTTGACAGGGTTGGCACCAAATATTTTGTCACGGAGGACAATCCCCTCATGATCCATGATTGGACCTAGTTCACTATCTAAAGGATCTAATATAGCTTGTCCGAGTAATCTTGTTGCATGATAAAACACAGCGCCATCGATTGTTTTTTTATAATCCCTTTCTGGGTTTGCTAAAATTTTTGCTACAGCGGTTGCTTCATTTGGATTTTCTGGGATTATCAACTGATAGATTTGTTTATTAACGGCAGCAACAGTGTTTCCATTATTCAGTTCTATAGTTTCTCTTTTTGGATTAATAGCAAAACTTAACCACTCACCCAATGACTTTGTGGTAGCTTCTTCGTCTAGTAAAATAGAAACAGGAGAGTTTAACACTTCGCTTAAATTAATGTCGATATTTAGCTTATTTGTTGGAACACTTCCAAAGACTTTGTAAGGTAGTCCCTGTTTTTTCATCTCTGCATTCATCTTTTGGATTAGACTAGCCATGACAGACTCGTCATATGCAATTTCAGTTGCAGCGTCTGTTATCGGCTTTTTTGTTATAGGATCGGTTGGCCTAGGTAACCCTGGCCTTGATACTTTTCCTTTTGTTTTTGCCTCTTTTGAATAAAACTGGCTTAAATTGTGAATTGCTATAGTGTTTATTGGATCTTCGCCTTCTTGACTTCCATATTGGATAACATTTCCTAATCCAGATGCAGGTAAAAATTCTGTATTTAGATAAATTGAAGAATCATCCATCATCCCCAAGGCTTGTAATTCTTTTTTAATTTTAGGAAAGGCTGCATCGAAGGCTGCAGCTACTGATGGAATTATATCAATAAACCCATGACCGGCCTTAAATCTTGTTTCGACATTTTTCTTTGTTAAACCAACAACATCGGCAGGGAAAAGAGATCCCCGATCTCCAGCAAATTGTTTTCCAAAGTCGCCATCAATTAATTTAATGGGCACATTAGTACCATCAATTTTAACTGCAGCAGAGTTTTTTCTAAGGTATTCTTCTGCTTTTTGAAAAAAATTTAATAGATCTTTTCCCGTTTTAACGTTAGGTAGATCGAACGGGTGCATCATATGGGTTACGCCCATAATTAATCTCCTTTTTGTTCTTCTAAAACGTTAACACGTTCTTCTAAAACGTTGACTCGCTCCTGTAGTCGCCTTGTGTGTCTTTTTATTTCTCTTAAGTGACTTTTAGCAACTTCAAGACGGCGCTGGTCTCTTTGAGTCCCAGGCTTTATATTTTGAATTACTTCACCCAATGCCAAAATATAACTTTGTATATTTGGACCTTGTGCTTCATTCATCAAAAACCGTCTTGTAAGTGTAGCTAAATCCATTTTAATCTATTGGGCTGTTTTTGTGGTTGTCTTTGTGGCCTTTTTTGTTGCTCTTTTAGCGGTAGAGCTAGTAGACGTAGTTGTCGCTGTAGCGTTAGCGGCAACAGAAGCAGTCTCTGTAACTGCAGCAGCTGCAGCAGCATTATCGGCTGTTTCTGTAGTTGCAGCGGTAGTGGCAGTTGCTTCTGCAGTTGCAGTTGCAGTCGCTGTATCAGCGGTTGCAGCGGCAGCGTCTGCTGTGGCAGCTGCAGCTTGTTGGGCCTTTAACATTTGCTGGTGGCGCCATAATTTCTTTTTTCTAGGTGATGTCATTTTAGTTTTCCTCCGTGTTTTGTAATTTTTCAACAATTCTGTTAACTAATTCATCAATTTTACTTTCTTCAAAGCGCATTCCTCGAACGGATGGCCCCTTCTGGCGCGCTCTACGAGGAGTTGGCCTTGCTCGATGCATGGTTGCTGGCTGTTGAGGTGAAGCTTTTTTCTTTTTATCTTCTTCATCCTCTTTCTTGTCAGTTCCGTGCATTCCATGTCCTTCATCAAGATCTGGCTCTTCAGTCTCACCCATATATCGTCTGTCACGGTGGTTGTGATGGCGAGATTCTAAAACAGTAAGATCGTCAACATTGATATCTTCTACAACATTGCCATCAAAGTTGACAGTGTATCGCTCAACGGTGCCATCTTCAGTGAGACTATGATCTACTACATAACCTTCTTCGCCACTTTCTTTCATGCGAACGTGCTTTGCACAATCATGTTCAACTTCGTCAAGATTACCCTCTTTTTTAACTTTAGGGTCGTTATCGTCTTTATCAGCCCACTTTGGTACCCCGTCTCCATCATTATCGAGCTTTGGGTCGTTAGCGAATCGCTTTTCTTTTGTAAGTCCCCACTTTTCTAGCAGTAAACTGTTAATTTCGTTATTTTTCCACTCTTTGAGCGACATTTGTTCATCTCCTTCATTAAAATCAATTTTTATATTAATTTTGCCTAACTTAATTAGGTCTTCAAAGTCTCTAAAGATAATATTTCCTTTAGTATACGCCTCTAGCTCCATATTTCGCATGTGAGGGTCTTTTTGAGCATATCCCGGGCCGGTGTCCTTAACGCATGCTTGGTTCCACCCCGGAGCGTCACAGCCTCCGAATTCACCCCGACAATTTTGTGCATGATGTACCAATTCATGTGACAAAGAGCGTAAAATGTCCTTTGGGTGGCGATTATCAACAAAAAGAGTCAAAGATAGGTCTTGTGGGTCGTAATATGCTGTTTTTCCAAGCATTTTTTGCGCATTTTCTTCGTCAGATTGCAAATATATTGTCACTGGCTGATCAAATTTAAGCCTTTCTTGGGAATAGGGAAAAAAATGATCAACAAACTGCTCTAAGTGGTATAAATTTGCAGTAGAATTGTTAATTACTTTATGTTTCATTGTTATTTTTAGCCTTTATCGCCTTTTCATGGCTTCTTGCATGCCTATCAAACAAATAATTAGACACTCCTAGGATGCTTAAGCTTTCCGGCATCTTGATAAATGGTAAAATCGCATGAATCGTCAGTAATAACGAAGAAAGAAGCATCCTAATTGCTATAGGTATGGCAAAAAAAGCATGTTCAAGGTAGGTAACACCATTGTTTTTTAAATGATTTGACTCTAACATTGCTAAGTAATTAGTTTTATATTTTAAATAAGGACTCTATTGCCGATTAACAATAGAAATATCCCGTACATGTGCCATACGACAACAGAAGCGTAGATTCCAGTTGCGAGCATGCTCAGTCTAAAAACTAATTTTTGATTATTTGATTGAAGTTTTCGTAAAACAAGAATTCCAAAAAATGAAATGAGTAATTTTGCGATACAGAAGCTAACGTACGAATTTTTAATGAAAAAGTTCATCAAAGGGTTAAATTCTGATGCATGGCCAGCGGCGACCCAGTAGGTTGTTGCGATTAAATCGATTAAAATAAAAATTATTAAAAATTTAAAAACAGTATCGGTCTTACATTTCAATTACTACCACGCCTCTCTGGGGCTCTTTCTTTTTTTCTACTTCTTCTCTCTCATCTAATACTTCTTCAACTGGCACCTGTATCGGTAATCTTTTACTTTCTTTATCTTGTCGTTTTATGTACTCAATAATAAAGCTGTAAAAGTTATCCATTCGTTGGCCCCCTATAGTAACTATTCGTTAATTGCAGAAACAAGCACTTCTAATGAAGATTCTGGCATCCATTCTGGTGATCCAGGGTCTTTTGTCACCTGCGCTTCATTGTCCTTGTTTGTATATCCTATCCAGACCACATGATAAAAGTTTATCTTATTTTTAACTTTTCGTTCAATCACGATACCAACCTTTTCCGGTAATCCCAAATATGCTGATGCAACATCTGAAACTACATCGCCCAGTGATATCCTAAAGGGGTGCATTATTTTTCGTCTGGCCATTTCTCCATAAGCCTCCTGAGTTAACAGTTTAACTATGGTTCTTTTTATCTTCAGGAAATAAAAAAAGAGAAAGCAAGAAGAGGAATATAACTAATATTAAATTCGCATGTTCGGAAGCAAATGAAATCATTGGCTAAAACGAATTAGAACAAAAAAGTAAATTATTTTTGTTCGTCTTCTCCAATGTAGGTAAGTTTTCGCATCTCAGAGTCTTCCTTAGACCCAGGAGCTTGAGCTACTGTTCTTTTATCTTGTGGGGGATTGGCTCCGTGCTCAATAAGGGCGTTCATGGCGTTTCCTAGGCAGTTGAATGCTTGCTGAACCATCTCATATACCGCATCGTATTCTGGGTTGTCTAAGAGGCGCACAGCGTTGTCTACGGCTTGTCTAGCAGCAAAGACCTCATCATAAAGATCATCTGCTGGTACACGCTCGTCTTCTAAATCACCCCGTGGGGACTGACGAAGTGGTACAAAAGGAACATCATCGGCGCTCATAATTCCGCCGTTAAATTCATTAATTTGTTCTTTAATTTCATCACCGAATAATTCAACAGCTTCGTCATCTGTTAAAATAACTTCAAGTTCTTCTTTAATTAATTGTAATAATCTTGCTTTTGTAGTTTTCATTTTTAATCCTTTAAGCTCGGTACATCTAACATTTTTTCTTCCCCGGGGATCCATCTAAACACTGGATTGATAAGGTCTACAGGGTCTGGCTCGTAAACATAAAATATATCATTCAAATCTGTACTAGGTATATAGTCCCCGGCATAAAATACTAACCAATCCTTTATTCGATCACGGTCAATGCTGTTGGGAATATAAATGGATCTAGATAGACCTGCTAGCCACCATTTACCTGAATTTTTGATTTCTTTTTGTTCCGCATCAAATTTTGCGCTTTTTGTTGCAAACTTTTGAGCCTTAACCTTTCGGTCAGCTGCATGTTGCTTCGCCGCCTTCTCTGCGCGCTTTTGTTTGTGAACGGCCAAAGTATCTTGACGGACAGTCTCTTCTTCAGAAGCTTCTGTTAATTCTTCAGTTTTTCGATGAAACTCTCTATAGAAGAGTTCTTCTTTAACTATAGCTCTCAACTTTGACATGGAGTATTTCATAATATTATAACTTAGCCTTTACTAATTGTAATAAAGTATTCGCAGAACCGCTCATCGCAGCTTTCCGACCGTTGGGATCCCGCAGCGCGGCTTGAATAGCCCGCATCGCCCGGTCAGCACTGACGAGCTGAAGATTGTTCTGTAGAAGATCAAAAAACCCTTTATTGACTAGATTAGCTGGTAATCCGGCACGAATGAGGTGCTCTCTTTCTACTCTAAAGCCTCCCAACCTACCCTCTTGTTCTAATCCAAGCTTGCTAATGGCAATTGCATATGCTTGATCTTTTTCATAACCTTCTTCTGACTGTAGCATTTTCGCTTTAGCATGTACTTTTGCCGGCAGCTCTTTGTGCTGCGCTTCGGTTAGATTTTCAAGATACCCCCTTAGAAACTCTTCCTTGATAATCTCTTTTAGTCTTTGTTTGGTGATTTTCATTATTCTTCCTCAAAAAACTGAACTTCGCCTCGCCTGGGCCTTCTTTCAGGTATAGGATATTGCTTTTCTAGGTTGTGAACCAGTCTCGTTAGAGCTGCAAACCCTTCCTCATCAATAGTGGAATGCAAAAGAAGCCTTTTTATTCGGGATACCAATTTATCTCTGTCGCGCGCACCCAGACGTTCCAGAAGCTCTTCCTTGATAATCTCTTTAAGTCTTTGTTTGGTGATTTTCACTTTACCAGCCTTCCCGACGCTTCGGTTTCTCGGATGGCCATCTTAATAGCCTGGTCTATCTTGTGTGGGACCTCTACTGCTTCTGTTGCAAAATCTGGCCAAATCTTATAGACAGCCTTTATTAGTTCCATCGAGGCATCATCAACACCATATTCTACTTGTAGCCTCAAGCGAACAGCATGATAGTCATCATGATAGTCATTTTCCTTCATTTCGGAGAGAACGTTCGAAAGCTCTTCCTTGATAATCTCTTTTAGTCTTTGCTTTGTAATTTTCATTATTTGTCTCCGTCTTTTCGGCGTGCAATTGCTCGCAAGCGTCGTGCGGCCAAAGAATCGCCGAGTGGATCATACTTCGGGCCTTTAAGAACAAGAGCATCTTCATCACTCACTTCGTCGTCATCACCTAAGAACGCGTCCTCTGCGTCTTTAAGAGCTGAGTTAAAGTTATCCTGAATAATCTCTCTGATCGTCATGACATCTCCGGTTTCGGAGAGATCCTGATACATTTTTAACAGATAATTAGCAAGCTCCTCTTGCCGGCCCTTCTTGTTCTCTGCTTCTAGGTCGTACTCACCGAAGGGATCACCCTTATATGTGGGAAGATCCATTTCGCTGAGTTCTTCCTTGATAATCTCTTTTAGTCTTTGTTTGGTGATTTTCATGATATTGTTCCTATAGGCTGGCAGCTGCAATAAGCCCTGCGATAAAACCGGAAAGTCCAGTTGCAGCTAATACAACGTAAGCTTCTCTAGGCTGCTTAAGTAAAACTAATCGCTTTGATAATTCTAATACGTCTTGTAGTAATTCTCTCATCTTATAAATCCTTTTTATTGTGTTAATTCTTTGCCAATAAGAGCAAGAAGCGCTTCAGGAGTTATTCCTGCTTCTTTGGCTAACTTTTCAATGTCGCCGCGCATGCGGGAAGCCAAATCTTGAATATCAGCTAGGGCTTCTTCTTTTAATCTTTGTCTTTCCATTCTTCTTTGCTTAATCTGATTTGATAAGTCTTCTCTTCTTATGTTTGTAAGCCGGCTTTGGTGTACGCGCCGAGTCTGTCCATCATCTGTGGTATACACTGCTTTTTCCGGAGAAAACTTTGTTGCTTCTTTTATCTCTTCTTGAATAATATCATTTAATTGTGTGTGCGAAATATTAATTGT
>CEUI01029813.1_pt1 | contig 89989 bp, 76 predicted proteins | sample 531411 | NCBI WGS metagenome assembly CEUI01 (sample SAMEA2622841, study PRJEB7988) | marine metagenome | isolation source: saline water (ENVO:00002010), including
GGCGCAGCAGCTTTGGCCGCTGCGGCGGGCTTGGCCGCAGGTGCAGCCGGTTTCGCTGCCGGAGCAGGAGCAGCCGGCTCACTCGGCGGCACGAACTTGCCCTTGCCGTGCAACTGATCGAGCAGCGACTCGAACTCGTCGTCGGTGATGTCATCACCGGCAGGCGCCGGCGGTTCGCTGGCAGCGACGGCTGGCGCGGCGGTTTCGGCCGGGCCGGAGAACTGCCCCTTGCCGTGCAGCTGGTCGAGCAACGCCTCGAATTCATCGTCGGTGATGTCGTCACTGGCAGGCGCCGGCGCCGGTGCGGCAGCACTGGCGGTGCTGGCAGGCGTCTCGACCGGGCCACTGAACTGCCCCTTGCCATGCAACTGGTCGAGCAGCGACTCGAACTCGTCGTCGGTGATGTCGTCACTGGCAGGCGCCGCAGCTTCCACGGCCGGGGCATCGCCCAAGGCGTCGAGCAGCTGTTCGAACTCGCTGTCAGTGATGTCGCCGGACGCCGCAGCAGCCGCAACCGGCTCAGGCTCCGGCTCGGGTTCCGGCGCGGCTGCCACGACCGGCGCAGGCGCCGGCTCGGCACCAGCCGGTTCAGCCAGGCGCGCCAGCGCGGCCAGCAGCTCCGGCGTGGCAGGCGTCGGCTCGCGGCGCTCGCGCACCTCGCCGAACATGCCGTTGACTGCATCAAGAGCCTCGAGCACCACGTCCATCAGCTCCGAGTCGACGCGACGCTCACCCTTGCGCAGGATGTCGAACACGTTCTCGGCTATGTGGCAGCACTCCACCAGCTCGTTGAGCTGGAGGAAGCCCGCTCCGCCCTTGACGGTATGGAAACCGCGAAAGATGGCGTTGAGCAGGTTCATGTCGTCCGGCCGGCTTTCCAGCTCGACCAACTGCTCGGACAACTGTTCGAGAATCTCGCCGGCCTCTACCAGGAAGTCCTGGAGGATCTCTTCATCGGCGCCGAAGCTCATATTGTGTGCTCCTTAGAACCCTAGGCTGGACAGCAGGTCGTCGACATCGTCCTGACTGGAGGCAACGTCATCACGCTTATCGGCATGAATCTGCGGACCTTCACCCCGCGATGGCTCTTTTATTTTTTCCTGTTCGGCACGCAACGCTTCGTGGTCATGCTGAATGCCGGCAAAACGGTCGACCTGGCTGGCCATCAGCATCAGCTTGAGCAGGTTGCCTTCCACCTCGGTCACCAGCTGGGTGACCCGCTTGATCACCTGCCCGGTGAGGTCCTGATAGTCCTGCGCCAGCAGAATGTCGTTGAGGTGATTGGACAGTTTGGCGCCGTCACGCTCACTGCGCGCCAGGAACAGCTCGACGCGCTTGGCCAGCTCGCGGAACCCTTCGGCGCCCATCTCGCGACGCATGAAACGGCCCCATTCGGCGCTCAGGCTCTGCGCCTCATCGCTCAGGTCATTGACCAGCGGAGCGCTCTGCTCCACCAGGTCCATGGTGCGGTTGGCCGCCCTCTCGGTCTGGGTAACGACGTAGTTCAGGCGTTCGGTCGCATCGGCGATCTGCGACAGCTCCTGCGCATGCGGCATGCGCGGGTCGATCTGAAAGTTGACGATGGCGTTGTGCAGCTCACGGGTCAGCTTACCGACCTCGTGATAGAGCCCGCGATCACGGACCTTGTTGAGCTCGTTGATCAGTTGCACCGCGGCGCCGAAATTGCCTTGTTCGAGGCTATCGACCAGGTCACGGGCGTTGTTTTTCAGGGTCGACTCAAGGTCACCCATCGTGGAGTCATCATGTTCCATAGCACCCTCGCGGCCGACATCAGCCGTTGACTCGCTCGAAGATCTTCTCGATCTTTTCCTTCAGCACCTGGGCGGTGAAGGGTTTGACCACGTAGCCATTCACGCCGGCCTGAGCCGCCTCGATGATCTGGTCGCGCTTGGCTTCGGCGGTCACCATCAGCACCGGCAGGTGCTTGAGACGCTCGTCGGCGCGAACGGCGCGCAGCAAGTCGATACCGGTCATGCCGGGCATGTTCCAGTCGGTCACCAGAAAGTCGAAGCTGCCGCTCTGCAGCATCGGCAGCGCCGACGTGCCGTCATCGGCTTCTGCGGTGTTGGTGAAACCCAAGTCCCGCAAGAGGTTCTTGATGATCCGTCGCATCGTCGAGAAATCGTCAACGATGAGGATTTTCATGTTCTTGTCCAAGTCGACCTCCGTACAGTCCCAAACGTATTGCGCTTGCAACTACGTCCTTTAATCGAGAAACCGCTTCCGCCTGCGAGTACGCCGCTGTTCAGCCTGCGCGCCATTCACTCAGTCGCGAGCGCAGGCGTGCCGCGCACTGACTGTGCAGTTGGCTCACACGTGACTCGCTAACCCCCAGCACTTCACCGATTTCTTTCAAGTTCAGTTCTTCATCGTAATACAGCGCCAGCACGAGACGTTCACGCTCGGGCAAACCGGCGATGGCCTCGGCCAAAGCCGCCTGAAAGCGTTCGTCTTCGAGGTCCCGCGAAGGTTCGAGGTGGGTGTGCCCGGCGTCTTCGTGCAACCCGCCGTGCTCGCCATCCTGCAAGAGGTCGTCGAAGCTGAACAGGCGGCTGCCCAAAGTGTCGCCAAGAATGCCGTAGTAATCCTCCAGACTCAATTGGAGTTCGGCAGCAACCTCGTGATCTTTAGCGTCGCGCCCGGTTCGGGCTTCGACTGCACGAATCGCATCGCTGACCATACGGCTGTTGCGATGCACGGAACGCGGCGCCCAATCGCCCTTGCGTACCTCGTCGAGCATGGCACCGCGAATGCGGATGCCGGCGAAGGTTTCGAAGCTGGCACCCTTGCTGGAGTCGTATTTGCGCGAGGCCTCGAGCAGCCCGATCATCCCCGCCTGGATCAGATCATCGACCTGCACGCTGGCTGGCAGGCGTGCCAGCAGGTGGTAGGCGATGCGCTTGACCAGGGAGGCATAGCGCTCGATCAACTGGTGCTGGGAGTCCTGCGCCTGCGCCTTGTTGTACATACGAAGTCCAGAAGCTGCTGTCATACGGCACTGTCAGCCGTCGGTTGCTGCACCAGACGCTCGACGAAGAACTCCAGATGGCCGCGGGGGTTGGCCGGTAACGGCCAGGTGTCGACCTTCTGAGCAATCGCCTTGAACGCCAGGGCGCACTTGGATCGTGGGAACGCCTCATAGACGGCACGCTGCTTCTGCACGGCCTTGCGCACGCACTCGTCGTAGGGCACGGCGCCGACATACTGCAGGGCGACATCAAGAAAACGATCCGTCACCTTGGTCAGCTTAGCAAAGAGATTGCGCCCTTCCTGCGGACTGTGAGCCATGTTGGCCAGCACGCGGAAACGGCTGATGCCATGGTCACGGTTGAGCAGCTTGATCAGGGCGTAGGCATCGGTGATGGAGGTCGGTTCGTCGCACACCACCACGAGGATTTCCTGCGCCGCCCGGACGAAGCTGACCACCGCATCGCCGATACCGGCGGCGGTGTCGATCACCAGGACATCGAGGTTTTCGCTGATGTCGCTGAATGCCTGGATCAGCCCGGCATGCTGCATCGGCGTGAGGCTGACCATGCTCTGCGTGCCCGACGCGGCCGGCACGATGCGAATGCCGCCCGGCCCCTGCAGCAGCACGTCACGCAGATCGCACTCGCCGGCGATCACATCGGCCAGGGTGCGCTTGGGTGTGAGCCCCAGCAGCACGTCGACGTTGGCCAGCCCCAGGTCGGCGTCCATCAGCATCACCCGCCGACCGAGGTCGGCCAGGGCCATGGACAGATTCACCGACACATTGGTCTTGCCGACGCCACCCTTGCCGCCGGTCACCGCAATCACCTGTACGGGATGCATACCCATGTTCTTTCTACACCTTGTCTAACTTCGACTTGACCATCAGGCCGTTCACTCCCGCGCTCATGCGCGAGAGGGTGCAACATTGTCGCCGTTCAGCCGGCGCGCTGCGCGGGTTGGTGATAGAGCCCGGCGAACAACTGCGCCATGGCGTCCTCACTCGGCTCCTCCGCAGACTGCAGGCCCACTGCGCGGCTGACCAACTGATGGCTGCGCGGCACCTGCAGGTCATCCGGAATGCGCGGCCCGTCTGTCACATAGGCTACCGGCAGATGCTGGCCTATAGCCAGACCCAATACCTCGCCCAGGCTCGCAGCCTCGTCCAGCTTGGTCAGTATGCAACCAGAAAGTCCGCATCGCTTGTAACTATGGTAGGCCGCCTTGAGCACTTGGTTCTGACTCGTTGCCGCCAAAACCAGATAATTCTTCGACTTGATGCGTGGCGACGCCAGGCTCTCCAGCTGCAGGCGCAGTGCCGGATCGTTACCCGGCAGGCCTGCGGTGTCGACCAGCACCACGCGTTTCTTGGCCAGCGGCGTCAGAGCCTGCAGCAGAGACTGACCGGGATCGACCTGGGTCACCGATACGCCAAGGATACGCCCAAGCGTCTTCAGTTGCTCCTGTGCGCCAATACGATAGCTGTCCATGCTCACCAGAGCGACCTGCTGCGCGCCGTACTTAAGCACGTAGCGCGCAGCCAGCTTGGCCAGCGTGGTGGTCTTGCCCATGCCGGCCGGACCGACCAGGGCGATCACCCCACCCTCTTCCAGCGGCTCGACCTTGGGCGTTCTGATCGCGTGAGCCAGGTGGGCCAGCAGCATGCGCCAGGCCTGACGCGGCTCGGCCACACCGGCCACCTTGCTCAGCAGGGCTTGCGACAGCTCGGCCGACAGGCCCATGCGCTGCAGGCGACGCCAGAGGTTGGCCTGCTGCGGACGACGATTCTGCAGCTGCCCCCAGGCGATGGACCCCAACTGGACTTCGATCAGCTCACGCAGACCATGCAGCTCGAAGCGCATCGCGTCCAGAGCCCGGGGATCGACCGCCGGTGCAGCGGCGACAGGCGCCTCGAGCGGGCGCTGCGGCTTGACCGGCGTCGCCGGCAGCTCGGGTGCCAGCAGCGACTCGTTGGCGAACAACTGGCGATCCTTGCCGGCATCCTGTTCGGCACGGGTGGTCAGCTCGGCCTGGGCGCTGGCGATGCGCGCCTGGGTCTTGCGCAACTCGGCTTCCAGCGCCGGGTTCGGGCGTGCCGGTGCCGGCGCCTGGTAATCCAGTGCAGCCGTCAGCTCCACACCGCCAGCCACGCGGCGGTTGCCGATGATCGAGGCATCGGCGCCCAGTTCGTCACGCACCAGTTTCATGGCGGTCCGCATATCGGCGGCGAAGAAGCGTTTGACCTGCATGACCCTTTACCTCAGTTCTGGCCAACCGTAGCGACTATGGTGACCTGCTTGTTGTCCGGAATTTCCTGGTACGCCAGCACGTGCATGCTGGGTACCGCCAGCCGCGCGAAGCGCGAGAGCATCGCCCGGATCGGACCGGCCACCAGCAGGATCACCGGTTTGCCGAGCATTTCCTGGCGCTGCGCCGCATCCACCAGGGAACGCTGCAGCTTTTCAGCCATGCCGGGCTCGAGGAGGATGCCATCCTCGCTGCCCTGACCGGCCTTCTGCAGACTGTTCAGCAATATCTGTTCCAACCTTGGTTCCAGGGTGATCACAGGCAGCTCCGGCTCTAGTCCCACGATGCTTTGCACGATTGCGCGGGCCAGCGACACGCGGACCGCGGCGACCATCGCGGCGGGATCTTGACTCTTCGGCGCGACGTTGGCGATCGCCTCGGCGATGGTGCGGATATCGCGTACCGGCACCTGCTCCTGCAGCAGTGCCTGCAACACCTTGAGCAGGGTCGACAGCGACACCAGCCCCGGCACCAGCTCCTCGGCCAGCTTGGGCGAGCTCTTGGCCAGCAATTGCATGAGCTGCTGCACTTCCTCGTGACCAAGCAATTCGTGGGCGTGCTTGTGCAGGATCTGGTTGAGGTGGGTGGCGACCACCGTACTGGCGTCGACCACTGTATAGCCGAGCGATTGCGCCTGATCACGCTGGCTAGGGTCGATCCATACCGCCTCCAGGCCGAACGCCGGATCCTTGGCGGCGATCCCGTTGAGCGGGCCGAACACCTGGCCGGGGTTGATCGCCAGCTCCCGGTCGGGATAGACCTCCGCCTCGGCGACGCTGACGCCCATCAGCGTCAGGCGATAGGCGTTGGGCGCCAGGTCGAGGTTGTCGCGGATATGCACCGAGGGCATGAGAAAGCCCATTTCCTGCGAGAGCTTCTTGCGCACGCCCTTGATCCGCGCCAGCAACTGGCCGCCCTGGTTGCGATCGACCAGCGGAATCAGGCGATAGCCCACCTCCAGGCCAACCATGTCCACCGGAGTGACGTCATCCCAGCCCAGTTCCTTGACCTCCTGGGCCTTCTGCGCCGGCAGCAGCTCCTGCTGACGCTGGACCTCCTTGACCTCCTCTTCCTTGGCCTTGCGCTGGCGGTGGGCGATCCAGTACGCACCACCGGCGGCGATCAGGCCCAGGCCGATGAAGGAAAAGTGCGGCATGCCCGGCACCAGGCCCATGGCGATCATGATCGCTGCGGCCACGGCCAGCGCACGCGGCGAAGCGAACATCTGCCGGTTGACCTGCGCGCCCATGTCCTCGGAGGTGGACACGCGGGTCACCATCACCGCCGCCGCCGTGGACAGCAACAGGGAAGGAATCTGCGCCACCAGGCCGTCACCGATGGTCAGCAGGGTGTAGACCTTGCCGGCATCGGAGAAGGCCAGGCTGTGCTGCAGCACGCCGATGGCGATACCGCCGATGAGGTTGATGAACAGGATCAGCAAGCCGGCGATGGCGTCACCGCGAACGAACTTGCTGGCACCGTCCATGGAACCGTAGAAGTCGGCCTCCTGCGCCACTTCGCTGCGGCGCTTCTTGGCCTCGACCTGGTCGATGAGGCCGGCGTTGAGGTCGGCGTCGATGGCCATCTGCTTGCCGGGCATGGCATCCAGGGTGAAACGCGCGCTCACTTCGGAGATACGCCCGGCACCCTTGGTGACCACCACGAAGTTGATGATCATGAGGATGGCGAACACCACGATGCCGACCACGTAGTTGCCGCCGATCACCACCTCGCCGAAGGCCTGGATCACCTGCCCCGCCGCGCCATGCCCCTCGTGACCGTTGAGCAGCACCACGCGCGTGGACGCCACGTTCAGCGCCAGGCGCAGCAGCGTCGCCGCCAGCAGGATGGTGGGGAACACGGCGAAATCCAGCGGTCGCAGGGCGTAGATGCTGACCAGCAGGACGACGATCGACAGGGCGATGCTGAAGGTGAACAGCACATCGAGCAGGAACGCCGGGATCGGCAGCATGACCATGCCGAGCATGACCAGCAGCAACAGCGGAATGCCCAGGTTGCCATGGCGCAAGCCTGCCAGGTTGCTGCGCACTTCACCGATTAACTGTGCTCGATCTACTGCCACGTGCCCTACCCCAACCATTCAATCTTTTGACGCGAGACTGCGTCCTAGAGGGGTAATGGCAAGAAGCGTTCCACAAATGCCGAAGCCGCGTACGACGCCGCTTACGTGTCGCGACGCAGGTCCGGCGGGATGGGCAGGTCCGGCAGCGGTCCGGGGCGCTTACCCTTGCCGGCGCGGTACTGACGCAGCTGGTAGACGTAGGCCAGCACCTGGGCCACCGCCAGGTACAGACCGGCAGGAATCTCCTGGTCCAGCTCGGTGGAGTAGTACACCGCCCGCGCCAGTGCCGGCGACTCCAGCACCATCACCTGGTGCTCCTGGGCGATTTCACGAATCTTCAGCGCCAGGAAGTCGCCACCCTTGGCCAGCAACATCGGCGCCCCACCCTTTTCCGGGTCGTACTTCAGCGCCACCGCGAAGTGGGTCGGGTTGGTGATCACCACGTCGGCCTGCGGCACCGACTGCATCATCCGCCGCTCGGCCATTTCCCGCTGCAACTGGCGGATGCGGCCCTTGACCTCGGGCTTGCCCTCGGTGTCCTTGTACTCGTCACGCACTTCCTGCTTGGTCATCATCAGCTTCTGCTTGTGACTCCAGAGCTGGAACGGCACATCCACCGCCGCGATCAGGATCAGCCCGCAGGACAGCCAGAAAGCGCTCCAGCCGACGACCTTGAGGCTATGCAGGATCGCCGGCTCGAGCGGCTCGTTGGCAATCGACAGCAGGTCGTCCTGGTCGACCGACAACACCAGCAGCGCCACGGCCAGGATCACCAGGAACTTGGCCAGCGCCTTGAGCAGCTCGACCAGCGCCTGCACGGAGAACATGCGCTTGAGCCCGGCCAGCGGATTCATCCGGCTGGCCTTGGGCTGCAGGGCCTCGGCGGAGAACAGCCAGCCGCCCAGCGCGATCGGGCCGACCACCGAGGCGATCAGCAAGGCGATGAAGAACGGCTGCACCGCCACCAGGGCGGCCTTGCCGGAGGCCAGCAGATGCAGGGCCATGCTGCCTTCGTTCATCAGCACGTCGCGCGGCAGGCTGAAGTTGCCGCGCATCACCCCTATCAGGGTGTTGCCCATGTAGGCGCCGAAGCTGATCAGCGCCACGGTGCCGGTGAGCGTCACCGCCAGCGTGTTGAGCTCCTTGGAGCGAGCGATCTGGCCTTTTTTCCGCGACTCCTCGAGCCGCTTGCCTGTGGGTTCCTCGCTCTTGTCGGCGCCGCTTTCGCTTTCAGCCATGCGGACTCCTCATCGCGTTTCGGCGAATTCGCCCAGCTGCTGCAGGGCGTCGCTGGCCAGCGCCTGGAACAGGCTGCCAAAGTCGGAAAGGCTGACCCAGAAGATCACCAGGCCCATGGCCAGGGTCAACGGGAAACCGATGGAGAAGATGTTCAGCTGCGGCGCGGCGCGGGTCATCACGCCAAAGGCCAGGTTGATCACCAGCAGGGCGGTGACCGCCGGCAGCGTCAGCAGCAGCCCGGCACCGATGACCCAGCCGAGCTTGCCCGCCAGGGTCCAGTAGTGATCGACCATCAGCCCCTGCCCGTAAGGCAAGGTGACGAAGCTCTCGGCCAGCACCTCCAGCGCCACCAGGTGCCCGTTGATCGCCAGGAACAGCAGGGTCACCAGCATCAGCATGAACTGCCCGAGCACCGGCACAGAGACACCGTTGGTAGGGTCGACCATCGAGGCGAAACCCAGGCCCATCTGCATGGCGATGATCTGCCCCGCGACGATGAAGAGGTGGAAGAACAGCTGCAGGACGAAGCCCAGCATGGCACCGATCAGCACCTGCTCGACGATCAGCAGCAGGCTGCGCAGGCTCAATGCGTCCACCTGCGGCATCGGCGGCAGGGTCGGCACCAGCACCACGCTGATGGCCAGCGCCAGGTACAGGCGCACGCGGGTCGGCACCAGCTGGGTACCGATGATCGGCATCACCATCAGCATCGCCGCGATACGGAACAACGGCAGCAGGAACTGGCCGACCCAGCCGCTGATCTGCGCATTGCTCAACTCCAGCATCGCCCCCTGCCCTCAACCGATCAGGTAGGGAATGTTCTGAATCAGCGTCTGGGTGTACTCCATCAGCTGACTCACCAACCAGGGACCGGCCCAGATCAGGGTGATCAGCATCACCATCAGGCGCGGCAGGAAACTCAGGGTCTGTTCGTTGATCTGCGTGGCGGCCTGGAACATCGCCACGATCAGGCCGACCACCAGGCTCGGCACCACCGCCAGGCCGACGATCAGGACGATCAGCCAGAGCGCTTCGCGAAACAGGTCAACCGCAATCTCGGGGGTCATGTGCGCCTCGCTATAAGGTGCCGAAGCTGGCGGCCAGGGTGCCCATGATCAGCGCCCAGCCATCGACCAGCACGAACAGCATGATCTTGAACGGCAGCGAGATGATCAGCGGCGACAGCATCATCATGCCCATGGCCATGAGGATACTGGCGACCACCATGTCGATGATCAGGAACGGAATGAAGATCATGAAGCCGATCTGGAAGGCCGTCTTCAGCTCGGACGTCACGAAGGCCGGCACCAGGATGGTCAGCGGCACGTCCTCGACACCGGCCAGGTCGGTACGCTTGGACAGGCGCACGAACAGCTCCAGATCGCTCTCGCGGGTCTGCGCCAGCATGAAGTCGCGGATCGGCCCCTCGGCACGCGTCAGCGCCTCCTGGGCGACGATCTCCTCGTTGAGATAGGGCTGCAGGGCGTCGCTGTTGATGCGGTCGAACACCGGCGCCATGATGAACATCGTGAGAAACAGCGCCAACCCCACCAGAATCTGGTTCGAGGGCGTCTGCTGCAGGCCGAGCGCCTGCCGCAGGATGGAGAACACGATGATGATCCGGGTGAAGCTGGTCATCAGCATGACGAACGCCGGGATGAAGCTCAGCGCGGTCATGATCAGCAGGATCTGCAGGCTGACCGAGTACTCCTGCTGGCCGTCCGCGTCCGTGGACAGGGTGATGGCCGGGATCGACAGCGGGCTGCTGCCCTGCTGGATCAGGCTATTGCCCGTGGGCGGATCCTCGGCGAACGCCAGCGAAGTGGCCAGGCTAAGCACCAGCACCAGCAACAGACGCAGCATCAGGATTTATCCTTCTGATCCTTGCCCAACAGCTCCATCAGGCGCTGGGCGAACTCGGGGGTGGCGGCCTCGGCATCGCCCAGGTGCACCGGCTCCTTGAGCACATGCAGCGGCGCGATGCGCCCGGCGGACAGGCCCAGGAGGATCTGCTCGTTGCCCACCTGCACCAGCACCAGGCGATCGCGCGGCCCGAGCGGCTGGGTCGCCAGCAGCTTGATCACCTGGCCACCACGCGGTGCCAGCTGCTGCACACGGCGCAACAGCCAGGCCAGCAGGAAGATCAGGCCGATGACCAGCAACAGCCCCAGCAGCAACTGGCCGAGCTGGCCGGCCACATCGCTGCTGGCCATCGGCGTCGCGGCCTTGCCGGCAGGCTCGGCGGCGACAACGGCGCCAGGCAGCGCCAACAGCAACGCAAGGATTCGGCTCATGTCAGCGCAGCTTCTTGATGCGTTCGCTGGGGCTGATCACGTCGGTCAGGCGGATGCCGAACTTCTCGTTGACCACGACCACTTCGCCATGGGCGATCAGCGTACCGTTGACCAGCACGTCCAGCGGCTCGCCGGCCAGGCGATCGAGTTCGATCACCGAACCCTGGTTGAGCTGCAGCAGGTTGCGGATGGTGATGTCGGTGTTGCCGACCTCCATGGAGATGGACACCGGAATATCCAGGATCACATCCAGGTTGGGCCCTTCCAGGTTGACCGGCAGGTTGGGCGACGGCGGTGCGCTGCCGAACTCCTCCATCGGCGCACGCGGCGCGGCGGGCTGCGCAGGTTGTGCGGCCTCCTGCCCGGCCAGCATGGCATCGATGTCGTCCTGCCCGGCGTCCTCACCGGCCTCGGCCAGCGCAGCGGCCCACTCGTCGGCCAGTGCCTGTTCCTCGGGGGAAGTGTTTTCTTCGTCTGCCATCGTCTTTCCTCGCCTGGCTTCAGCTATTCGTTCGCATCGGGCCAACCGGCCCACAGGGTTGCCGGCGCTTCAGCGCTGGCGTTCGATCGGGTCCAGCACCTGCAAGGCCAGGTTGCCCTTGTGGGCCCCCAGCTTGACCTTGAAGGTCGGCACGCCATTGGCGCGCATGATCACGTTGTCCGGCAGCTCCACCGGGATCACGTCTCCCGGCTGCATGTGCAGGATGTCGCGCAGCTTCAGCTGACGACGCGCCACCGTCGCGGACAGGGGCACGCTGACATCGAGGATGTCTTCGCGCAGGGCCTTGATCCAGCGCTCGTCCTGATCGTCGACATCGGACTGGAAGCCGGCGTCGAGCATCTCGCGGATCGGCTCGATCATCGAATACGGCATGGTGATGTGCAGGTCGCCGCCACCGCCGTCCAGCTCGATGTGGAAGGTGGAGACCACCACCACCTCACTGGGGCTGACGATATTGGCCAGCGCCGGGTTGACCTCCGAGTTGACGTACTCGAAGTTGATATCCATCACCGCGTGCCAGGCTTCGCGCAGATCGACGAAGGCCTGATCCAGCACCATGCGCACCACGCGCAGTTCGGTCGGGGTGAACTCGCGTCCTTCGATCTTGGCGTGGCGGCCGTCGCCGCCGAAGAAGTTGTCCACCAGCTTGAACACCAGCTTGGCATCGAGGATGAACAGCCCGGTGCCACGCAGCGGCTTCATCTTCACCAGGTTGAGGCTGGTCGGCACGTACAGCGAATGCACGTACTCACCGAACTTCATCACCTGCACGCCACCCACGGCGACGTCGGCGGAGCGCCGCAGCAGGTTGAACATGCTGATGCGGGTGTAACGGGCGAAGCGCTCGTTGATCATCTCCAGGGTCGGCATGCGCCCACGGACGATACGGTCCTGACTGGTCAGGTCATACTGCTTGACGCTCGTCGGATCGGCGGAGTCTTCGGTCTCGACCAACCCGTCGTCGACGCCATGCAGCAGCGCATCGATCTCGTCCTGGGAAAGCAGGTCTTGCACGGCCATGTTCGGCTCCCGCTACTGCAACACGAAATTGGTGAACAGCACCTGCTCGACCACAGTGCTGCCGGTTTCCTTCTGGGCCAGCTCCTGCACGCTGGCCAGCGCCTGCTGCAGGAGCATCTCCTTGCCCAGTGGCGTCTGCAGCGCGGCGAAATCCTGACCGGCGAGCAGCATCACCAACTGGTTGCGCAGCACCGGCATGTGCACCTTGAGCTTCTCCATTCCGGCAGCGTCGCGCCCCATCAACGCCATGCTGAGCTGCAGGTAGCGGGTGCGCCCCTGGTAGTTGAAGTTGACGACGAAGGCCGGCATCAGGTCCTGATACAGCGCCGGCTGGTGCCCCGGGGCGGCAGGCGCCTCGGCTTCGCTGGCCGCATGCTCCTCGGACTTGTCGCCCTTGCTGAGAATGAACCAGGTACCGCCAACGGACAGGCCGACAGCCAGCAACAGGCCCACCACGATGAGAATGATGAGTTTGAGCTTGCTCTTGCCGGCGGGTTGTCCCTCGGCCGCAGGTGCCGCTTCTTTCTTAGCCATGCCAATAATCCGTCACTTGTCGGAGTTTTGTCCGCATTCAAAGGGTTAAGAGCAAGTGTTATGCCAGCATATGAGCAGGCTTGTCTAACTCCGGGCTGCGGATTTAACAGCGCCAGCCTCTTGCTGTCACCTCAAATGCAATCGCCCGGGTTGCCTGAATGGCTACCCGGGCGATTGCAAGTCTAGCGGAGTCACACCGAACATCGGAGCCGGCGGCTTGTGGCGTGGCGCTCGTTTCGCTCACGCCAGGCGGCCGCCGATGCCGCGCAGCGGGCCAGGACCGCAGCGTTTCGGCTACGCATCACGCGTAGTAGTCGACGAGCCCCCGACCACTGCTCAGGCGATCGCTGCGGATTTCCTGATGACCGACGGCCTGCCCCTCGTCACCGGCAAACAGGTCATCGCGCGCGCCGGAACCGCCACGCCCGCCCTCGCCCTGGCCTTGCCCCTGCCAGCCACGGTTCAGCGACTGGTCGGAAACGTTGGCATCGGCCAGGTTCATGCCCTGTTGCGCGAACATCTCGCGCAAGCGATGCATCTGCCCCTCCAGCGCGTCACGCACACCGGCGTTGGGGCTGGCGAAGGTGACCTGGGCCTGGTCCTGAGTCATGTGCACCCGCACTTCGAGGCGCCCCAGGTCCGCCGGGTCGAGCTGGATCTCGGCAGACTTGAGGTTCTGGCTGGACAGCCACATGACCCGATCGACCACCGCCTCGCTCCAGCCGGCCTGCTGCATGACCACCGGCTGGCCGGGCACCAGCGGCAGACGCTGCGCAGCGTTGGTCTGCTGGTTGAGGGCCTGGGTCAGCGCACTGAGCTTGCTGACGAACTGATCCGGACGATTGGGCTGGACGCTGTCCTTCAGGCTGTCCTGGACATCCTTGGCCAGGCTCTCCAGCGGCAGGTCCAGGGTGGACTCGTCAGTCGTCGTGGTCGATTCCTCGCCCTTGCCCATGGCGGCCATGGCGGCGGCGAAATCGGCACTGGCCACGGTCTTGGTGCTCTTGCTGACAGCCTCCTGCACCGGCGTAGGCTTGACCGCCAGCTCCTCAGGCTGCGAATCGAGCAGCGCCAGCGGGTCGAGCCCCTCTTCCTCCGTCACCGGCCCGGCCTCTTCGCCAGCGGCAGCAGCGGCACCGGTGATCACCAGCGCCGCGGGCTCCAGCTCCTCATCGGGGAGCGCGGCCTCCTCGGTTTGCGGCTGCATGCCGCCCAGGGCCATCGCCAGCAACGGGTCGAGTTCCTCCTCCCCGGTTTCCTCACTCGGCAAGGAATTGCCGGAGGCGGCAACCTCCGGCTGCTCAGCGGCAGCCGTGGCAGCGTCGGCCTCGGCCGTAGCCGGGCCGCTGCTCTGTTCTTGCTTGGGCTTCTCGGCATTGCCAGCACGCTCGCCAGGCTTGGCCTGGCGCTCCTTGGCATATACCTCGGCAAAGCTGGAAGCACCGTTCTTGCTGGGCTCCGGCGCTTTAGCCGGCTGCTTCGCTTTGCTCTTAACCTCAGGCGTGGCCTGCAGGCGCAGATCGGGCAACGCGGACATGGACGCTCTCCGTCTAATGGGTCGTGACGGTATCAGAGCAAAGGACGGGCCAACTCGTGCAATCGCCTAGACGCGATAACGCTGGCGCTCGGATTTGAGCAGGATGCGGACGATGGCGAACTCGCGCTCGATCTGCTCGATCAAGGCCGGCGCCAGCTCCATCGCCTCGCGCCGCCCGGCGTCTTCGAGCTCCTTGCACAAGCCGGACAGCATCACCGCGCCCATGTTGCTGCAACTGCCCTTGAAGCTGTGCGCAGCCAGGCGCAGCCCCTGCGGGTCGCCCTGCGCCTCGGCCTCGCGCAGCAGGCGCACGCGCTCCTCGGAGTCAGCCACGAAGGTATCGAGCAACGCCGGATATTCGGCTTCCATAACGTCCTGCAGGGCTGCCAGGACGGCATCGTCGAGATGGATATCGGACAACGGGTCACTCCCTGAACGACAGGCCTGGCATTATGCCTCAGCAGACCAGCAAAACTCCACGCTGACGCCCCGGCCATCCGCGCAAAGGCCAAAACCATCACTGAGCTGGCGAACCAGGCCCAGACCGCGCCCACACAGGGCTTCATCACCGGCCGCATCGACCTCGTCCGGGTCGAATCCCGGTCCGCTGTCCTCGACCCGGATGATCAGCCGACCACCGCCCCCTTCGGGCAGCATCTGCAGGTGAAAACGCACGTAGCCATCCTGCAGCGCGCCCAGGCGCAGGCGGCGCTCGCGGTAGTATTCGGCGAAACCGCTGGCATCGCGCTTCAACGAGGAATCCAGGCCCATCACGCCATGCTCCAGCGCGTTGGAGTAGAGCTCGGCGAGCACGGTGTACAGCTCGCCACCGCGCGGCCTCAGCGCCTGCACGTCGAGCAGCAGTTGCAGCAGGTACGGCAAGGGATTGAAATGCCGCAGGCTGTGCGCCCGAAACTCGAAAGTCGCGGACCAGTCCTGCGCACTGCTCAAGCCACTGTCGGCGAACGCCAGCGGCCGGGGACGCCCATCATCCTCGGGCATCCCGACCTGAACCATGCTGACGTCGTCCTGCTGCTCGCCACGAAACGCCACCAGCGCCCGCTGGATTTCCTCGAACAACGCCGGGGGCTGGCGGTTGGCGTCCAGCAACTCCAGCAGGCGCTGCTCGCCGAACAGCTCGCCCTGCTGATCGCAGGCCTCCAGCAAGCCGTCGCTGAGCAGGAAGACCCGATCGCCCGGCTCCAGCGGATAGACCTCGCAACGATCGCTGAACGCGGCGGGGTCGAGAATGCCCAGCGGCAGGTGGCGCGATACCAGGGGCTGCCGCGGCCGACCATCGGCATGCAGCAGGTAGCCGTCGGGCAAGCCGCCGTTCCACACCTCCAGCAGACCGCGCTTGCTGCTGATGTTGAGCATGGTGGCGCAACAGAACACCCCCACTGGCAGGATGCGCTTGAGCTTGGCGTTGATCTCGCGAAGGATCTCGGCGAGCGCATGGCCCTTGGCGGTCATGCCATAGAACACCTCGGCCAGCGGCATCGCACCGATGGCCGCCGGCAATCCGTGGCCGGTGAAGTCGCCGAGCATCACGTGCATGCCGCCCGACGGCTTGTAGGCCGCCAGCAGCAGATCACCGTTGAACAGCGCGTAGGGCGATTGCAGGTAGCGTATGTTCGGCGCGGCCAGGCAGCCGGAGTGCGCCACCTTGTCGAACACCGCCTTGGCCACGTGCTGCTCGCGCAACAGATGCTCGTTGTGCCGGGCGATCAGATCGCGCTGCTGCAACACCGTGTCGTGCAGGCGGCGCAGGCGATCCATGGCGCCGATCTTGGCTTCCAGGATCACCCGGTTGTAGGGCTTGGCGAGAAAGTCGTCGCCACCGGCCTCCAGGCAGCGAACCAACGCCTCGCCCTCGGTCAGCGAGGTGAGAAAGATGATCGGAACCAGCGCCTCGCCGGTCTTCTGCTTGATCCGCCGGGCCGCCTCGAAGCCATCCATCACCGGCATCAGCGCGTCCATCAGCACCAGGTGCGGACGTTCCAGCTCGAACAGGGCGACCGCCTCGAGGCCATTGCTGGCGGTCGTCACGCGATGCCCCTGGCGACTGACGATGGTCGACAGCAGCATGCGATCGGCCGCGTTGTCCTCGGCAATCAGGATCGACAGACGATCAGGCATGCTCAGGTGATCTGGAACAACTGCTCGAAGTTGGAAATAGCGAGGATCTTGCGAACGTCGCTACTGCAGTTGAGCAGGCGGATCTCCGCGGCATCGCCACCGGCATGGTCGCGCAGCAGCAGGAGCATGCCCAGCGCCGAGCTGTCCAGGTAGCTGGTGTCGCGCAGGTCGACCTGATAGCGCTTGGGCGTGATGTTGACGCGCTCGTAGGCGTCACGGAATTCCTGGTGGGAGGCGAAGTCGAAGCGTCCTCGAATCACGATGGTCAGCTCTTGCCCGTCCGCGGACGGTTGCGAGGTAATGGCCATGTCTACTCCTTTGTCGAGACTCTGCCAGATAAGGTGGTTCACGTCTCAAGGTGTAGCACCTGCCCGGCGCCGAAACAACTCCGTTCAGGGTTCGCCGCGATCGATCAGGCGCTGCGCCAGCTCATCGAGCAGCTTCTGCTCGCGTCGATCCTCGGCCAGACGCGCCTCGTCGATATAGCGCTGGACCAGCTTGCGCAACCCTTCCAGCCGCGCGTAGCGCTGCTGCCAGAGCGCACGAGCCTTCTCCATGTTGGCGCGGTGCCATTCGAGACTCTGCTGCTGCTGCCCGACGGCCGTCTCCAGCTGCGAGAGAAAGCGCTGGTAGTTCATCAGCCACTGCCCGGAGACGCCCTTGCTGCCTTCGCTGATCCACTGCTGCTGGTAATCGCCACGAAAGCGCTCCAGCTCGCCCAGCTTGGCTTCGGCCTGGCCAACCAGGCCCCGGCAGTGTCCCAGCTGGCGGGCGGCCTCGCGCTCGGCCTTCTCCGCCATGTCGACCACCGGCTGCAGGCGCTTGGCTCGACTCAGGCTCATGCCGCAGCCCCCCCTGCGGCTGCGTCCAGGCAGCGCAGCGTCGGCTCAGGAACCATGTCTTGCCCCGTCACTGCCCCAGCACACCGGCCAGTTGTTCGCGACTCTGCGCCATGCCGACGCTCTCGCCGAGCCCCTGACGCAGGTACTGGGCCATCTGCGGCTGCCGCGCGATGGCCAGGTCGGTATCGGCGTCGCCACCGGGGACGTAGGCACCGACGCTGATCAGGTCGCGGCTCTGCTGGAAACGCGACCACAGCTGCTTGAAGCGCTGCGCCTGCTTGAGCTGCTCGGCGGGCACCACCTGCGGCATGACCCGGCTGATGGATGACTCGATGTCGATGGCCGGATAATGCCCCTCCTCGGCCAGCCGGCGGGACAGGACGAAGTGCCCGTCGAGCACGCCGCGCGCCGCATCGGCAATGGGGTCCTGCTGGTCATCGCCTTCGCTCAGCACGGTGTAGAACGCGGTGATCGAACCACCGCCGGCCTCGGCGTTGCCGGCACGCTCGACCAGCTTGGGCAGCTTGGCGAACACCGACGGCGGATAGCCCTTGGTCGCGGGCGGCTCGCCGATGGCCAGGGCGATCTCCCGCTGGGCCTGGGCATAGCGGGTCAGGGAATCCATCAGCAGCAGCACGTTCTTGCCCTTGTCACGAAAGTACTCGGCGATACGCGTGCAGTACTGCGCCGCACGCAGGCGCATCAGCGGCGCATCGTCGGCAGGCGAGGCGACCACGACGGAACGCTTGAGCCCCTCCTCGCCGAGGATTTCGTCGATGAATTCCTTCACCTCGCGCCCACGCTCGCCGATCAGGCCGACGACGATGATCTCGGCTTCGGTGAAGCGGGTCATCATCCCGAGCAACACCGACTTGCCCACGCCGGTACCGGCGAACAGGCCCAGGCGCTGGCCGCGCCCGACGGTCAGCAGGCCGTTGATGGTGCGGATACCGACATCCAGCGGCTGGCTGATGGGGTCACGGTTGAGCGGGTTGATCATGGGGCCATCCATCGGCACCCAGTCCTCGGCCTTCATGCCACCCTTGCCGTCCAGGGCCCTGCCGGCGCCATCGAGCACCCGGCCGAGCATCGACATGCCCATCGGCAGGCGGCCCGCATCCGGCAGCGGCACGACACGTGCGCCCGGCGCGATGCCGGCCAGACTGCCGACCGGCATCAGGTAGATCTTGCCGCCGGAGAAGCCCATGACCTCGGCCTCGACCTGCACCGGGTGGTAGCTGTCATCGTTGATCACCAGGCAGCGGCTGCCGATTGCCGAGCGCAGCCCCTCGGCCTCCAGCGTCAGGCCGACCATGCGCAGCAGGCGACCTTCGAGGATCGGCTGGCTGGGCAGGCTGATGGCGTCGCTGTAGCCCTCCAGGCGCCGCGCGAAGCTCACCCGGTCAAGGCGCATCGGGGTTGTCCAGGTCCAGGTTGATGTCCGCCTCGGGCGGCTGGGTCGCCTGTGCACGCTGTTGCTCGAACAGCTGCTTGAGCGCCTGTGCCATGCGCGTTTCGACGCTGGCGTCGATCTGGCTGTGCTCGGATTCGATGCGGCAGCCGCCAGGCAGCAGGCCGTCGTCCTCGAGAATGCGCCAGTCTTCTTCATGGCGCTCGCGCAGGGCCTTGATCGTCTCGAAGTCCTGCGGGTTGATCTGGATACGGATATTGTCCGCGCCCATCGGCAGCAGCTTGAGCGCCTCGCGCAACACCTGGCGAATCTGGCTGGAATCGGTGTTCAGCTCGCGCTGGATCACCTCGCGCACCATGTGGCTGACCAGGCGCACCAGGGCGACTTCGACCTGCTGGTCCTGCTCGGCGATCGGCTCCAGCAACTGTTGCATGAGTTTCTCGAGGCCGTCGAGCTTGAGCGCCAGGGCGGCGTCGGCCTCCTGCTTGGCCTTGAGCTGGCCGGCATGAAAACCGTCCTTCTCGCCGGTGGCGAACCCTTCATTGTAGGCGTCCTGGCGGATCGCCTCCACCTCGTCGAGCGTCAGGGGTTTGACATCCTCGAGCGCCACCTCCTCGACCTGCGCCGCCTCGTCCACGTCCGCTTCGGCAGCCGGCGCCGGCTCTTCGACGGCTGGCTCGGCTTCGGCCTGCGCATCTCCGGGCGGATCGAAACTGGGCAATGCCCAACGGTCGAACGTGCCAAGATCCTTGGCACGAATCAGCTCGCTCTCCGGCTCCTTGGTCACCGACATGGCTTAGACCATTTCCTCGCCGCCCTTGCCGCCGAGCACGATCTCGCCAGCTTCGGCCATACGGCGAGCGATGGTGAGGATTTCCTTCTGCGCCGCTTCGACGTCGCTGACGCGCACCGGCCCCTTGGCCTCCAGGTCGTCGCGCAGCAGTTCCGCGGCGCGCTTGGACATGTTCTTGAAGACCTTTTCCTTGATCGCATCGTCGGCGCCCTTGAGGGCCAGTACCAGCACCTCGGACGACACCTCGCGCATCAGCGCCTGGATGCCACGGTCGTCGACGTCCGCCAGGTTGTCGAACACGAACATGAGGTCCTCGATCTGCGTCGACAGGTCTTCGTCCACCTCGCGGATCGAGTCCATCAGCTGGCCTTCCACCGAGCTGTCGAGGAAGTTCATGATGTCCGCCGCACGCTTGACCCCGCCCATGGTGGCGCGCGAGGTGTTGGCGCTGCCGGAGAACTGCTTCTCGAGAATCTGGTTGAGTTCCTTGAGCGCCGAGGGCTGCACGGTATTGAGCGAGGACACGCGCAGGATGATGTCCAGGCGCACCTTGTGATCGAAGTGGCTGAGCACTTCGCCGGCCTGGTCCGGGTCGAGGTAGGCGACGACGATGGCCTGGATCTGCGGGTGCTCGTAGCGGATCACGTCCGCCACCGCACGCGGCTCCATCCACTTGAGGCTGTCCAGGCCACTGGTGCTGCCGCCGAGCAGGATGCGGTCGATCAGGTTGCCGGCCTTGTCCTCGCCCAGTGCCGCGGTGAGCATCTTGCGGATGTAGCCGTCGGAACCGACGCCCAGGCTGGTCTGGTCGCCGACGATCTCGACGAACTCGCCCATCACCTGCTCGACCTGCTCGCGGTGGATGTTGCGCATGCCGGCCATGGCCACGCCGACGCGCTGCACTTCCTTGGGCCCGAGATGGCGCAGCACCTGCGCGGCATCGGTCTCACCCAGCGACAGCAGCAGGATCGCGGCCTTGTCGACCTTGGTCAGCTTGGTAGCGGTACGATTGTCACTCATCGGCGTTGATCCACTCTTTCACTACCTGGGCAACGCGGCCCGGATCTTCCGCCACCAGGCTCTTGATGGCGTTCAGTTGTGCATCATACCCCTCACTGGGACTGGGGAGCATTATGCTCTGCGGCCCGCCCAGGCTGACACGGTCGTCGGACAGCTCGCCATCCAGCCCGGCCATCTCGCCCAGTTCCACGTCGCCGCCCTTGCCCTGCTCGCCGCCCTTGCCGCCGCCGGTGATGTTGTTCAGCACCGGGCGCAGCACGCCGAATACCAGGACCAGGATGAACAGTACGCCGAGCACCTGCTTGACGATGTCCCAGAACCAGGGCTGGGTGTAGAACGGGATATCCGGAATCTCTTCGCCGATGGACGCGGTGAACGCGGTATTGATCACGCTGACGCTGTCCCCGCGGCTGGCATCGAAGCCGACCGAGTCCTGCACGAGACGGGTGAAACGCGCCAGGTCGTCGGCACTCCACGGAACGCGGGTGGTCTCGCCCGTCGCCGGGTCGACACGCACCTGGTCATCCACCACCACCGCGACCGACAGGCGACGCAGGCGCCCCTGCTGCTGCTTGGTGTAGCTGACCGAACGATCCAGCTCGAAATTGCGCGTGGACTGCTCGCGCTTGTCCGCCGGGTAAGGCGCCAGCATCGGCTGGCCGGTGGCCGGATCGGTAATCTGCTGGCCATTGGCATCCACCAGCGGCTGCCCGGCGGCTACCGGCCCGGCAGGTGCAGCGGCGGCAGCGGCCTGCTGCGGCGCGGCAGCCGGACCCGGCGGCTGATTGGACAGTGCGCCCGGCACGCCCTGCGGCGGCAGGCTGCTCTGGCGCTGTTCGTTGACCTGCTGTTCGCTGCGCAGGGCCGGCTGGTCCGGGTTGAACATCTCGGAGGTGGACTCGACCGCACTGAAATCCACGTCGGCAGACACTTCGGCCTTGTAGCGCCCGGTGCCCAGCACCGGCTGCAGGATGTTGTGCACGCGCTGGGTGAACAGCGTTTCCATGCGACGGGTGTAGTCGAACTGCTTGCCCGCCATGGTCAGCTCGGACAGCTCCTGCTGGTCGGAGAGCAGATTGCCCTTCTGGTCGACCACGGTGACCTGGCCCTTGTCCAGTTCCGGCACGCTGGTGGCGACCAGGTTGACGATGGCCATGACCTGACTGGGCTCCAGCGCGCGGCCCGGGTACAGCTCCACCAGAACCGAGGCGGAAGGCTTGCGCTCGTCACGCACGAACACCGAGGCCTTGGGCATGGCCAGGTGCACGCGCGCAGCCTTGACGTTGTTGAGGCTGGCCACGGTGCGCGCCAGTTCGCCCTCGAGGCCACGGCGGTAACGGGTCGCTTCCATGAACTGGCTGGTGCCCAGGCCCTGCTCACGGTCGAGAATCTCGAAGCCGACACTGGTGTCGGTCGGCGCCACTCCGGCGGCGGCAAGGCGCATGCGCGCACGCGCCAGATCGTCGGCCTTGACCAGCAGGGCGCCGGAATTGGGTTCGATGGTGTAGTCGATGCCGGACGCCGCCAGCGTGTCGACCACCTGGGTGGCGTCCATCCCGTTCAGGCTGCCGTACAGCGGACGATAGTCCGGCTGCTGCGACCAGAGCACCACGGCAAAGCCGATCGCCACGCTGGCGGCCAGGCCGACCAGCAGGCCGAGCTGGCGCAGCACCGACATTTCCGCGAGGTTTTCCAGAAAGCTAAGACCCAGCAGCGGCTTCTTGGGCTCGCCTGCGTCAGCCTTGGCCGGGACGTTTGCTACTGCTGCTTCAGCCATGAATCAACCCTCAGACCGGCATCTGCATGATGTCTTGATAAGCCTGGACCAGCTTGTTACGCACCTGGGTCATGGCCTGGAAGGATACGCTGGCTTTCTGCGAGGCGATCATCACGTCGGTCAGGTCGACCCCGCTCTGGCCCATCTCGAAAGCGGTAGCCAGCTTGTTGGAAGCCTGCTGGGTTTCGTTGACCTTGTTCACCGCCTGGCCAAGCATTTCCGAGAAGCTCGGCGCCCCGGCCACTGGCTCGCTGACAGTAGGCTTCTGCCGGGCCATGGCCTCGGCCTGCATGGCACGCATTTCCAGCATCAAGCGATTGAATTCAACACCCTGACTCATGACATCCTCCACTGCCCGCTTTTTGACGCTAGCGGTGCTTTGCAGGGGTATGTGCAACAAGGGTGCCAAGAGAGCAGCTTCAAGCTTCAAGCTTCAAGCTTCAAGCTTCAAGCTTCAAGCAAGAGCAAGAGTGGGCGACGGGGAGGTACGGCCGGCAGGAGCGGATCTATCCGCGAAAAGGGACAACACCGCGCCCGCCGGAATCGCGAATGAACGGGCTCCTGCATGAAGAGCCAGGCGATGGCGAACGCGGTGGTACCTGGGATCAACTGGCGTAGAGATAGGCCTCGACATCCATGCCGGCATCACGCATCTGCGCCAGCTTGTAGCGCAGCGTGCGCGGGCTGATGCCCAGGCGCTCGGCCGCCTCCTTGCGGCGGCCACGCTCGGCACGCAGAGTGTCGATGATGACCTGGAATTCGCGACGCCGCAGGTCTTCCCCCAGCGCGCCGCCGTCACCGCTGCCCAGCGCTTCGTCCGCCGGGACCACGGCCGCCGGCGCACTGGGCACCACGGCCAGGCGCGGCGCGGCGCTCTGCACGGACTGGCCGATGGAGGCGCTCAGGCACAGGTCCTGCGCCTGGATCACCCCGCCTTGTTGCAGGATCAGGGCGCGCTGGATGGCGTTGTCCAGTTCCCGCACGTTGCCGGGCCATTGATGCTGCACCAGGCTCTGCGCCGCCGACTCGGAGAGACGCACCGGAGCCTGATTCATTTTTTTGACGTGCTTGGCCAGCAACCGCTCGGCGAGCGGCAGGATGTCGGCAGGTCGCTCGCGCAGCGGACGCCAGGCCAGCGGGAACACCGACAGGCGATAGTAGAGGTCCTCACGGAAACGCCCCGCCGCCACTTCGCCGGCCAGATCGCGGTTGCTGGTCGCCAGCACGCGAATATCCAGGCTGACGGGCTTGCGCGCCCCGACCCGCTCCACTTCGCGCTCCTGCAGCACGCGCAGCAGCTTCGCCTGCAGCCCCAGCGGCATCTCGGAAATCTCGTCGAGCAAGATGGTGCCGCCATCCGCCAGCTCGAACTTGCCTGGCTGGGCCGTGACGGCGCCGGTGAAGGCGCCCTTCTCGTGACCGAACAGCGTGGCCTCAAGCATATTGTCGGGAATCGCCGCGCAGTTGATCGCGATGAACGGACCATTGCCGCGCGGCGACTGCTGATGGATGTAGCGCGCCAGCACCTCCTTGCCGGTGCCGGACTCGCCGGTGATCATCACCGTCGAATCGCTCTGCGCGACGCGGGCCGCCAGCTCGAGCAACTGCACGCTGGCCGGCTCCAGCGCCACCGGGCCGTCACGATCGCCGGCCGGCAGCTTGCCCAGCGCATGCTTGGCGACCAGCTCCAGCAGGGTGCGCGGTTCGAAGGGCTTGACCAGGTAATCGGCGGCACCCTGACGGATCGCATCGACCGCACGCTCCACCGCGCCGAACGCGGTCATCAACAGCACCGGCAGCTGCGGGTGGCGAGTGCGGATCTGCGCCAGCAACTGATGCCCGTCCATCCCTGGCATGTTGACGTCGCTGACCACCAGGCCGAACGGCTCCTCGGTCAGTGCGACCAGCGCCGCCTCGGCGCAATCGACCGCACGATAGTCGTGCCCGCCCAGGCACAGGGTATCGGCCAGGGCTTCGCGCAGGGCGCGATCGTCTTCAACCAGCAGGACTTTGGCAGCCATGGGTTACTCCTGTTTCGAATGAGGTGCCGCGTTGAGCAGCGGCAGGGAAACGATGGCGCAGGTTCCACGACCCGCACGCGATTGCAGCAGCAGCTGGCCCTGGTGGGCACGCGCCACGGCCTTGACCACCGCCAGCCCCAGGCCGGTTCCGGTGGTCTTGGTGGTAAAGAAGGGTTCACCCAGGCGCGCCAGGGTTTCGCGTGACATGCCCGGGCCGTTGTCGCTGACGCACAGGCGCAGTTGGCCATCACGACGATACAGATGGATCTTCAGACGAGCATCGCGCCCAGCGGCCTGGATAGCGTTGTCGATCAGGTTGAGCACCGTGCCGACCAGGGTGTCGCGATTGCACAGCAGCTCGCCCTCGCGGACGTCGCACTGCCAGCGGACCGCCATGTCGCCGACGTGGGCCTCGGCGGCCGCGCGCAGGGCAGCGAACAGCTCGGCAGGCGACAGACGATCCGGCAGCGGCAACTCACCGCGGGCGAAGATCAGCATGTCGCGCACCTGGTTCTCCAGCTCGTGCAGACGCTCCTTGAGACGCCCGGCGAAGCGTTGCTGCTGCTCGGCGGGCAGGACCTGCTCGTTCAGGTGACTGGCATACAGCAGCGCCGCGGACAGCGGCGTGCGAATCTGATGCGCCAGCGAGGCCACCATGCGCCCCAGCGCGGAGAGTCGCTCGTGACGGGAAAGCTGATCCTGCAGGCGACGGGTTTCTGTCAGGTCGGTCAGCAGCACCAGCTGACCGGGCTCGCCGTGCAACGACCGCGTGGCGATCGACAGGCGTCGGCCATCGCGCATGGAAATCTCGTGGCCATCGTCTTCACGCGGGGCGAAGTTGCGCGCGATCACCTGGCGCCAGAGCATGCCGACCAGGGGCTGTCCCAGCAGTGCCCGGGCCACGGGGTTGGCCTCGCGCACCACGCCCTGCCCATCGATTACGATCACGCCACCCGGCAGCAAGTCGAGCAGGCTCTGCAGGCGATGCGCCAGGCGCTCTTTCTCCGCCAGCTCCTGCATGCGCTGGGCGCTGACCAATGCCAGCTGGCCCTTCAGCTCGTTGACCCGCGCCTCGAGCAGGCTGTACGACTCGCTGAGCTGGCTGGACATCTGGTTGAACAGGGCAAAGGCCTGCTCCAAACCGGCACGACTGGCCTGCTCGAGCGGCGCCGACAGGCTGGGCTCGGTGGATTCGGTGGGACGGCGGTTGGCTTCCATCTGCTTCTCTCGCATGACGCACCGTCAGAAGACGGTCAGATGCAGGAGACCTAGCAATCCCTGTGCCTATTTTTTTGTTCTTATTTTTCAATAACTTGAAAAATAAAGCCGGGTGCTGTGTCAAAGCCCCGGCTTTATTGGATGAAACGCCCGCATCAATGGACGTATCGATGACGCCTCAATCGTCGTCCTGACCTTCCTCTTCACGACGACTCATGCCGTACTTGCGCATCTTCTCCACCAGCGTGGTACGACGAATACGCAGGCGCTCGGCCGCCCGCGCGACGACGCCGCCGGCATCATCCAGCGCCTGCTGGATCAGCCCCTGCTCCAGGTTACCGAGGTAGTCCTTCAGGTCCAGGCCCTCGGGCGGCAGCATGGCCGGCGTGTCGAGCCCCGGCAACCCGGCCATGATCGCGGCGCGCTCTTCCATTTCATCGCGCAGGGTGGCGGCCAGTTGCTCGTCCTCGTCATCCACGTGACGGAACTTCTTCGGCAGCTCGCCAACGCCGATCACGCCATAGGGATGCATGATCGCCATGCGCTCGACCAGGTTGGCCAGCTCGCGCACGTTGCCCGCCCAGTCATGGCGACACAGCGACATGATGGCCGCCGAGTTGAAGCGGATGGAGCCACGCTTCTCGTGCTCCATCCGCGAGATCAGCTCGTTCATCAGCAGCGGGATGTCTTCGATGCGCTCGCGCAGCGGTGCCATCTCGATGGGGAAGACGTTGAGGCGGTAGTACAGATCCTCACGGAAACTACCGTCCTCGATCATCTTCTCCAGATTCTTGTGCGTGGCCGCGATGATGCGCACATCGGCAGTCTGGGTCTTGTTGCTGCCCACACGCTCGAAGGTGCGCTCCTGCAGCACACGCAGCAGCTTGACCTGCATCGGCAGCGGCATGTCGCCGATCTCGTCGAGGAACAGGGTACCGCCGTTGGCCAGCTCGAAGCGCCCTGCCCGGCTGGTGATGGCGCCAGTGAACGCCCCCTTTTCATGGCCGAACAACTCGCTCTCCAGCAACTCGGCCGGAATGGCCCCGCAGTTGACCGGCACGAAAGGGGCCTCACGGCGCTTGGAGTGGTAGTGCAGGTTGCGCGCCACCACCTCCTTGCCGGTACCCGATTCGCCCAGGATCAGCACGCTCGCTTCGGTATCGGCGACCTGCTGCATCATCTGCCGCACCTGCTGAATGGCGCGACTGGTGCCGACCAGGCTGCGGAACAGGTTGGGCTCGCGCTGACGCCCGCGATCACGGGCCTGGTCGTACATTTCCCGGTAGACCTGGGCGCGATGCAGGGAGTCGAGCAGCTTGTTGTAGCTCAACGGGGTTTCCAGGCTGGCCAGCACGCGCCTGCGCAGGTCCTCCGGCCACTCGCCGATCGACGATTCCCCGACCGTCAGCAGCGGCAGGAACTCGTCCCAGCCGACGATCTGCTTGGTCAGCTCGAGCGCGCCGCCCTTGGCCTCGACGTCACCCAGCAACACGCTGAGCACCTCACGGCTGGAGTCGAGGTCCGCAACGGCGCTGCGCCAATCCAGGCTCGTACAGGCCAGGTGCTCTTCACCGAGGAAATTCAGGATGATCGCCAACTCATGACGACGCGCAGCGTTGTCATCGATCAACAGGATTTTGGTTTCACGCCACATCTTGTGTTTGTCTGACCCGAAGAGTGTAGGGAACGACGCGCCAGATGCCCGGCGCGATCCGGCAATTGGCCACTAGTAAAGTCAAAAAATTGAAGCCAGTCAATTTTATGACGTAACTTTTTTCACTCGCGCCAGGCTCTAGCTAAGCACTTGCCGGCGAAGCCGGGTAGTGGCAACCGATGAAACAGAGAGAGGCAGGAAAAGCGGAAAGAGGCAAACCGAGTCGAACCTGCTGGTTAAACTCGGTAACACCGGGAAATCAACCGAAAAGCTGATAGACCTTGGCGCCCTGGTGGGACTGATTGAGCTGCACCAGCTCACCCGCGAGACGGCGCTGCTCCGCCTGACAGACGGCAACCAGCTCACGGTACAGGGCGAGCAGGTTTTCCATGCTGACACGCAGCTCCTCTTCGTCGCGGCTGTCGATCATCGCCGCATCGACCGCCATGCGGCATTGCAGGTCGAGCTCGCCAATGGCGGCCCAGTCCTGCTTGGCCAGGGCGTCACGCATGGCCGAGCCGGTCGCCTGCAAACGCTGAACGGATGAACTCATTCGCTTCTCCTCCGATGCCGGCCACTACTGGGCGATGGCATCCCAACCCTGTTTGACGTTGCGCAGCAATCCCGACACCTCTTCGAGGAGCTCGGGCTCATTGCTGACGTTGGCCTCGGTCAAACGGGAAATCATGTACTCGTACAGGTTGTCGAGATTACCCGCCAGCTCGCCACCCTGTTGATGATCGAGACTTTCGCGCAGCCCCGAGATGATGGCAATGCTCTTGCCGATCAGCTCGCCCTTCAGGGAGGTCTGGCCACGCTCCATGGCGCCGCGCGCCTGGGCAATACGAGACAAGCCACCTTCCATCAACATCTGGATCAGACGATGAGGGCTGGCTTCCGCAGCCTGGGCCTGGTTGTTGACGGTCTGATACTGCCTGAGGGCCGCCATTGCGTTCATAGTTGCTCTCGCTCTACCGATGGGCTGATACCTAAGGTATCGGCGCTGGCGAGGAAAGCTTTAGCCGCAATCTCAACTTGCCGGGGCGGGCTCGACTTCCGGGCCGATGGCATCCCAGGCACCCTTGATGTCACCCAGCAGTGCCTGAACTTCATCGAGGGTACGCGGCGTGTCATCCAGGGCGACACCTGCCAGACGGCGCGTCATGTAGTCATAGAGCGCATCCAGGTTCTCGGCGATTTCCCCGCCCAGCTCCTTGTCCAGCGCAGCCTGCAGCACGCCCAGGATGGTGATGGTGCTGCCCACGGCCATACCGCGGATCTCGGTGTCGCCTTCGGCCAGGGCCTGCTTGGCCAGCATCACGCGCTGCAGCGCGCCTTCGAGCAACAGCTGCACCGTGCGGTAAGGCGATACCTCCTGGCTGGTCTTGACCTGCTTGTAGGCATCAATCGGATTCTTGCTCATCGTTTAGCTGTCCTTCTTCACGAAACCAGGCAGGTTGGCCAGCATGCTGCCCAGGCTTTCACTGGTTCGCGAGAGCTGCCCCACCAGGGAATCCATGGCGTTGTATTGAGCGTAGAGGCGCGTTTGCAGGCTCTCCACACGCTTGTCCAGCGACTCGCGCTGCTTGTCGATGTTCTGCAAGGTGCCACGCAGGGCGCTGTCACGCTGATTCAGCACGCCATCGGTCGCCACGTAGCCCGAAACGAAGCCAGACAGACGCCCCATCAGGCCGTCTTCACCCGTGAGATAGCTGCCGACCTGATCGAAATTGCTGTCGAGCGCGGCCGTCAGCTCGGTGTCGTCGATGGACAGCTTGCCATCTTCGTCGGTAGTGATGCCGAGATTGGCCAGCGCCTTGACGCTGTCCTCGCTGCCACCGGTCATTTTCACGATTTCGTTACGCAGCCCGGACATCACGCTACGCACCGTGGAATCCCCCACCAGCGGCCCGGCCACAGGGGCGGAGCCCTTGACCTCGACGACAGCGGTCAACTGCGCAGACGACGAAATCAGGGCGTTGTAGGCGTCGACGAATTTCTGCAGATTGCTTTTGACGCTGGCCTTGTCGACCCCCACCGTGAGGCTGATGGTCTTGCCATCGGTCAGGTCGGTAGCGCTCTGAGCCGAAACCAGGTCGATCGTCACGCCCTCGAGCGCATCCTCGATCTTGTTGCTGTCGCGCACCAGTTGCAGACCGTCTATGGTCAGCTTGGCGGACTTGGCCTGAGTGATCACACCACCTGCACCGGTATCGGAACTGGGCTTGAGAAACGCATCGGCGTTGTCGGGATCGACCGTCGGCGTGAAGGCCTGGCTGGTCAGCGTGTTACTGCCGGTGGTAACGCCATCCTCGGTGACCGCCACCTGGATATCGTTGCCCGCGCCGGTCTTGGTCGAGCTGAGCACCAGGCGCGAGCCCGAGTCATCGGTGATGATGGCCGCGCTGATGCCGCTATCCTTGCCCGCTTCATTGATGGCATCGCGCATACCGGCCAAGGTGTTGTTGGCCTCGGTAATGTCGACACTGATACTGCTGGTGCCCGCCGAGATTTCCAGCGTGCCGCTATTGAACGTGGCCGGCGTGCTGCCGGACGCAGACACTGACTGCAGCGCGACCTTGCTGCTGGCCGCCAGCTGCTGGACCTGAACACTGTAGGTGCCCGCCGAGGCGGTGGTGGTGGCGGTTGCCTTGAGCACACTGCTGCTCGACGAGCTGGCCGTGCGCGACTCGAACAAGGCAGGCTTGTTGAGCGCATCGATCGCCGTCTTGAACGTGTTCAGCGCCCCGGTGAGCGTGCCCAATGCCGAGATGCGCGTGGTGGTCTGCTTCTCGAGATTATCCAGCTGATTGGTCTTCGGAGCGCGCTCCGCATTGACCAGTGCCGTGACGATCTCGTCGATTTTGATGCCCGAACCGAGCCCAGTGATACCCACCATGATCTTGCACCTCGTCAAAAATCCGACTGAACGCTACCGATAGCTAGAGTTCAGTCAAAATTCATGCCAGGGCTATGACTACGCCTCGGCCTTGAATAACAGACTGCGCACCTCCGACAGATTCTCTGCCAGCTTGAGCGCTTCCTCGGACGGAATCTGCCGGATGACATCACCGGACCCCGAATCCGTCACCTTGACCACGACTCGTCCGGAACCATCGTCCACCGCGAAGTTGATATTGCGACGGACCGACTGGACGAATTCCTGGATGGTTGCCACCGCGTCCTCGACCTGCTCACGACTGACATCCTGAGCGGGTGGTACGGGGCGAGCGGTTGACTGTTCGTCAGTCACGCTGGCCGCAGCGACACCGGCGAGACCCTGTTTCGGGCGTGAATCAGCAGCGTTGGAGACGCCACCATCGCGGACAACCGTGGAGCTGACCTGAGGCTTGATTGAGCTGACGTCCATAAATTTCTCCTCACAATGAGGTAACGGGGGAAAGAGCCTGGCCCTTCCCCCCGTAGTCTAGCGCCTTTGGCCTTAACCCAGCAGGCTGAGTACTGCCTGCGGCAACTGGTTGGCCTGAGCCAGGATCGCGGTACCGGCCTGCTGCAGGATCTGATTCTTGGTCAGTTCCGAAGTTTCGGCAGCGAAGTCGGTGTCACGAATCCGGCTACGAGCAGCGGAAGAGTTCTCAGCGATGTTCTGCAGGTTCGAGATGGTGTTCTCGAAGCGGTTCTGCACGGCACCGAGCTGAGCACGCTGGCTGTCGATGTTGGAGATCGCACCGTTGATGATACCCAGTGCATCCTGAGCCCCCGTCGCGGTACTGATATCGATCGTATTCACCGCATCGAGCTCACTGAAACCGTCAGTACCCAGACCACCGGTCAGACCGCTAACCTGGAAGGCGTCGGCTGCTTCCAGCTGCACCTGGCCATCAGCCCGCGCACCGCCGCCAACAGCGATGGTAGCTGCAGTGCCGACGGTAGTCTCGCCGTCGAAGCTCTTGGCCTGCAGAGTTGCGCCGCCAGAGCCCGCGTAGTTGGAGACCTGGATCGCATCACCGCGAGAGCTGACCAGTTCGATGGTGTCGCCCTTGGATACAGCCGAGATACCGGTTTTGCCGGTTTCACGGTTGATCGCATCTGCCAGGGAAGACAGGTCGGTCAGGTCAGTCACCACTGCCGAGATGCTGACAGCATCGGTGGACAGCGATTTGCTGGTCAGGCCGGTGAGGTCGAAGGACACGGTACCCGAAACGGTGATACCACCCAGTTCGGCAACGGTACGTGCGTTGGCGGTCACGCCGGTTTCATCGCTCTTCGCGTTGACAGCGCGAGCCACTTCGCTGGCGGCACCGCTGGCCGCGCCCGAAATCGCGACGTTGCCGTCGGACAGCTTGGAGTTGATGTTGAACGAGGAGCTGCCGTAGGCGCTGCCCGAAGTGGCGCTGAACGCGGCACCGGAAGCGATGGCCTGAGCGGCACCACCGTCGGTGGTGAAGCGGTTGATACCGATGCGATCGGTAGCGGCCGAGCCGATGGAAACGCTGATGGTTTCGTAGGCGTTGGCACCGACCTGGAAGCTCTGCGAACCGAAGCTGCCGTCGAGGATCTTGCGACCACCGAAGCTGGTGGTGTCGGCGATACGGTTCAGTTCCTGTTGCAGCTGGGCGACTTCGCCCTGCAGTGCAGCACGTTCGGTAGCGCCGTTGGAGCCGTTGGCGGATTGCAGCGCCAGGTCACGCATACGCTGCAGGATGCCGGTGGACTGCTGCAGAGCACCTTCAGCGGTCTGCGCCAGGGAGATACCGTCGTTGGCGTTACGGGTCGCGACGCCCAGGCCGGTGATCTGGCTGGTCAGGCGGTTGGCGATCTGCAGGCCGGCAGCGTCGTCTTTGGCGCTGTTGATGCGATAGCCGGTGGACAGGCGCTGGAGGGAAGTATCCAGGCCTTTGGACGAGCTGTTCAGGTTACGTTGAGTGTTGAGGGACGCAACGTTGGTGTTGACTGTAAGGGCCATGGTATTGCCTCCAGATGACCGTAGAACCGTTTGTCTGAGCCTGCGAGCTCGGGCCTGCATGCTCAGACGCCCAGAGAGTTCGCATTCGATCTCTTTATCGGCGCCTGCCTAAGGAGCTTTAGAGACAATTTTCAGCTTTTTTTTATTCTTTCTACTCAGTCACTTAACCGACCCTTGATAGCCAAAGGCCGGCGTTGACTGAAAACCGTCGGACCAAGCGAGGGGTCCGACGGCCCATTTGCGCATCAATCAGGCGTCCAGGCCTGGCGCCAACGTTGCAGATTCTCTCCATCGAGCATCCAGTCGCGGTAGACGGCGTCACGCAAACGATCCCCCGCAACCGCTGCCGCATCGAGATCGTTGATGTGCATGCGGATGGCGTCGACCCAGTCACGGAAGCGATTCTTCACCCGGGTCACCGGCAGGTCGCCGCGGTAGCAGACCAGGTCGCTGCACACTACCGGGAAACCACAGGCGCCATATTCGAGGAGACGCAGATTGCTCTTGCACTCGTTGAACAGGTTCTGCTCCACGGGCGCCAGGGCCAGGTCCAGATCCAGACCAGCCAGAGCAGCCGGGTAAGACTCGATATCGACACCCGCGTGGATTTCATTAACGTAAGGCCGGATCACGTCCGGGCACATGCCCATGAACACCCACTCGACCTCGCCCGCCAGTTCGCGCACGACATCGACGATCAGGTCCAGGTCACCGGTATGGCTGACCCCGCCCGCCCAGCCGACACGCGGCTTGCGTCCACGCCGGCGCTGGCTCTCCAAGCCCTTCCACCATTTCACCGGCAGACGATTCTCGATCACCCGGATATCACCATGCAGCCCGGCGAATGCCTCGGCCAGCGGCGCCGTGGAAACCACGAAGCGATCGACGAACTCCAGCCCGCGACGCAGCGACTTGAGGATGTCACGCGGCATGTGCGCGCGGTGCACGCTCTTGAGTGGCAGGTTGGGCAGGTAGTCGTCCAGCTCGTAGATCTTGAATGCACGCGAGAACCGCTGGATGCGACGCATGGCCTCCAGGCGCTCGTCGCCGATCTGCCGCTGCAGCACCACGACGTCAGGGTCGTAGCGCTCGAAGTCGGTCACCGAGAGCAGCCCCATGGACAGGGTGCCATCGGCCAGACCTTGCGCCTTGAGCGCCGCCAAGGGCTGGATCACCCGGTAGTGGCCACACCCCCAGGGATCGGCCGGATGCGCCAGCACCACGGGCGAGGGCCGCCAGCTCAAGGGGCGCCAGGTGAGCGACACGTCGCTCTCCAGATCGAAACCACGCCCGCTCAACGCCAGGTTGCGGTTGTAGGCCGGATCGTTGGCCAGCTGCGGCAGGTAACGCTCGTACAGCTGATCCTCCGCAGCGGCGCCTGCTCGCACCTGTTCGGCCTCATGCAGCACGATCGCATTCGCGGCCCAGACCGTCAGGTAGCCTGCCGCGCGAACCCGCAGGCACAGGTCCACATCGCGGAAGGCGGCTAGCTGTGCATCGAGGCCTCCCAGCTGCTGGAAGAGCTCCGCGCGAACCATCAGGCAGGCTTCGCCAACGGCGCTGTAGTTCTGATCGACCTGGAGACGATGCAGGTACCCCGCAGCCTCCATGGACTCGCCCGCGAAGGCAGGCGTTGCCGGACCATTGAGCCCGAGCAGCAGGCCGGCCTGGGCGATACGCCCGCCAGGCGTCAGCAGCTTGCCGCCCACCACCCCTACTTCGGGACGCTGGGCATGGTTGAGCAATTCGTCGAGCCAATCGGCGTTGACGATGGCGGCGTCACCGCAAAGCAGCAACAGGTACTCCCCCCTCGCCTGCTCCGCCGCCCGATTCTGCGCCAACCCGCTGCCTCCGGCGATCACCCGGACCTTGTCATCGCCAAGCGCCGCCACTTCACTCAGCCAGGCACTGACATCCGGGTGGCTGCCGGCATCGGCCAGCAGCACTTCGTAGCGAGCGTAAGCGGTCTTCTCCAGCAGGCTCTCGATACAACGCTGCAGGGCGGCCAGCGGCACGTCCGTGCCGAGGATGATCGACACCAGCGGCGTGGCCGCATGGCCGTAGTGAACCCGATAGCGGCCCGGCAGGCCCGGCAGCACCTTGGCCTCATATCCGCGATTGCCCAGATGGCGCTCGATTACCCGGCGCTCGTCCGGGTTGTCACGCAACGCCGGGGCATGAGTGATCAGCAAGGGCTCATCGATATGGCCCAGCCCGGCCAGGCCCTCCTGCTCGATGAACCGGGTCAGCAGCTCGAACTCGAAGGCCTCGGGGAACGCCACATCGAAGCCGCCACAGGCCAGGAACAGATCGCGACGATACAACCAGTGGCGCGCCATCACCATGGGGAAGCTGAGCAGCAGATCGAGATTGAAGCCCGGCAGGAAAGCCCCGCCCAGGCTGCCGTCCGGCAGGCGCTGCAACTGGTCGCCGTAAACCGCACGGCAGTCCGTATTGCGGGCCAGTTCCAGCCCCGCCACCATCAACCCGCTCTGGGTGAACTCGTCGCCCGCGCTCGCCAGCATGAACCACTGGCAGTCACTCGCCTCGACCGCGCGATTGACCTGTGCGGCCAGGGGCTCGTCGGTCATGCGCAGGAAATGCAGCTTGTCCGCCGCCGAGGTGGCCGGCACGTCCGCTGGGGTGATCACCAGAATGCGCAACGTCGCATACAGGCAGTGCTCGCCGATCAGGCTCTTGAGCGTCACCATCAACGCTTCGGACTGACCCTGCGCATCGACCACCACCACACCGATCAGCGGACCACCCTGATGATGCTGCAGGTACTCGCCGATCTGGCGGTTCTCGCTGACCGTCGGCAGGCGTTCAGCCAGCCACTGCGCCAGATCGCTCCTGACCGGCTCGCCGAGGCTGCGCAGCATCTTCTCGCGATCACGCTGCAAGCCGTCACTGCAGGAGCCGACATAACGTCCATAGAGCTCTCGGTAGAGTGCCGGGAAGTTCTTGCGCTCACGTCCCAGCATGTGATCGCCACCGGCGCCAGGCGCCCGTGTATGCACCTCACTGGTAACGGTGGGGACATGCACGAACGGGTAGCGCGTGGCCAGGCGCAACAGCATGTCCCAGTCTTCGAATGCGGCGAGATCGGTGTCGAACTCACCGACCGTGGCGAGCATCTCGCGCGGATGCGCCCAGGTGTTCACCGGGATGTAGTTCTGCACGAACAGCCGGTCGCGGTCGAACGTCTCGTGCTTGAACGGCTGGCCGCGCTCCAGCTCGATGCGCTGCCCGTCCTCCAGTTTCTCGTTGACGTACTCGACCCCGGTATAGATGACGCTCCCCGGATGCTGCTCGAAGGCCTCGGCCAGCACGGCCAGGTGGCTGGGCAGGTAGATGTCGTCGTCGTCGAGATAGACGATGTAACGCCCGCGCGCCAGCGCAAGCCCCGCGTTGCGTGCCGCCGACAGCCCCTGGTTGCGCCCCTGGCGGATATAGGTGACAGGAAAGTCGCAGGCCGCCAGCAACTGCTCGACCGGCTCGCCATTGTCGTTGACCAGGATGACTTCGAAATCGCGCAGCGTCTGGCTGCCGACGCTGGCCAGGGCATCCTTGAGCAGATCGGCGCGGTTGTAGGTGGTGAGGATGATGGAGAACAGCGGTGCGTATGCCGTCCCAGCTAGTTGCTCCAACTCGGAAAGAGCTTGAACACTCACATTCCCCAACGCACTTGCCTTGTAGGCGACACGTAGTGCTGTCGAATGCTCCCCCAGTGCCCGCAGGATTTGTGAAATCCGCCAGCACGCCTGCGCCTGGTCATCCGCAGCTGCCCCCAGATCAGGGAACAACCGGTTTACCGGGTAGCGGGCAAAGGCATCCAGGACGACCTTGGCCTCGAAGGCCTTGGTCTTGGCACTGGACAAGCTCTCATCGTGCTGACGCCAATGGCAGAGAATTGCATCGACCTTCTTGAACTGGGCAGCATCCGCTAGACGAGTCCAAATCTGATAGTCATGACAGCGCGTGAAAGCGAGGTCGTAGCCGCCATAGGTTTCATAAAGCGAGCGACGCACAGCGGTACCCGGATTGGGCAGGCAGTTGCCTTGAATCAGCAAAGGCAGTAACGACTGCCCCTGGTAATCGGGGTAGTGGGTACGCAGCGTTTTTTCGTTGCTGGATTGATCGTCGAAGATTTCCAGATCGCCATAGAACACATCCGCATCAGGGTTTGCCGCGATGCTACGACGGATTGCGCTGAGCGCCCCCTTGGCCTGCCTATCGTCACTATCGATCCATACCACGAACTGCCCGCGGGCTGCGGAAAGCCCGCAGTTACGCGCCGAAGCACCTCCACCGTGGTCGTTATGCAGCAGTCGGATTTTCGGATCCGAAATCGAGCAGATAACCTCAAGGGATCGATCGGTCGAGCCATCGTCAACCACGATCAGTTCGAAATCCCCGTCGTCCTGCAACAGTACCGAGTCGATCGCTTCGCGCACATAACGCTCGCGGTTGTAGACAGGCATGATCACGCTGAAGAATGGAGGAGGTGTTTCAGCCTGCGGGGCGGCTGCCGGCGCTACTTTCGCAGGGGTGAAGATGGAAAAGCGATTGTTCAGCCAGGTCAAGGTTTCCGTGATCAACTCCGGCTTGGCTGCCGGTGCGATATCACGATGGGAGCAAATGCTCTCGGTAAAGAAAGCTGCCAACTCCTCGTATTGGGGGGCAACCCGCTTGCCAGTGATGCGCTCCATCATGGTGGACGTGCGCTTGCTGATCTCCCGTCGGATATAAAGAGGGCGTTCTATGCGAGCGAAAGGCCCGTGAGCCGCAAGGTGGCAAAGGAAAACCAGATCCGCACTGACGATGGGCCGAAATGGCAAGTCGACGAACTTGCGCCGGATAATCTGATTAATGGCCTCGCAGCGATCCAGCGCATTCAGCATTTTGATAAAGCGCGCGGGCGGAGTCAGCGGTTCCTGAAATACATAGTTGCCGCCATTGGTGTTCCCAAGCACCTGATTGTGCTCGTTGATCCACTGGGTCTGACTGTATACGAGGCTGAGGCTCGGATCAGCATCCATCCGCGCACACGCCTCTTGGAGGAACTCGGGGTGCAGCATGTCGTGACCGCCTAGCCACATGAAGAGCTCTGACTCCGAGTGGTCAAAGCAGTACTTGAAGTTTGCGGTGGCGCCCAGGTTGCTCTCATGGCGAGCATAGTGAAAGCGGGCATCGCGAGCGCAGAAGTCGCGACAGATGCGCTCCGTCTCATCCGTGGACGCGTTATCGGCAATCAGAACCTGAAAGTCCGAGTAGGTTTGTGCCGCCACGGATTCCAGGGTTTGCAGGATGTAAGGCCCTTCGTTGTAGACCGGCACCGTAACGACGATTTTGTGTTCCAGCTTTGACATGGGCTTCCCCGCAACCGCAATAGTGATGTACGCCGCAAGACACTGTCGGTCTGCTGGCGAAATGCTTGATGGCACTCTCTCGCCAAACGTATCAACCTACACAGCGCAGATAGCCCTCTGGCGCAACGGTGATGAGCAGCTTATTAACCAGACGTTGATCCACCTCGAATCGGTCATTTTCCTTAAGAAACTCTCTGACAGCTGTTTTCGGATTGTTGCCCAACCCCCACGGTCGATCTGACGATTGCAAGTCCTCAGGCATGTCCTCGATCAAAGTGTCGTACACCACGAGATAACTGCCCGACGTTACGAACGGGGAGTATGCACGCAGCTCCTCAAGTACGTGATCATGAGTATGGTTGGAATCGAGAATGACCAGCACACGCTCTTTGTCACGCGCATGACTTGCGACCTGGCGAACCGTTTCGGAATCAATGGACGATCCCTGGATCATCTTCAGACGCTTGCTCATGGGATGGCTCTCGATTTCCGCACGGTTGTGTTCGCGAATGTCGATATCGATCCCCAGGACATAGCCATCACCACCGACCAATTCCAGCAAGGAAGCGTAAAAGAGCGCCGAACCACCATGGGCGATACCGGTTTCGATAATCAGATCCGGTTTGATCTGCCAGATCAGTTCCTGCATCGCCATCATGTCCTGCGGGAACTGGATGATCGGCCGTCCCATCCAGCGGAAGTTGTAGGCGTACTTGTGCCGGGTAATCTCACGTAGCCAGATACGCGAGAGCGCCTGCACATCATGATCGTTGTGCAACCCCTCGATATTGGCCTCTACCTCGGCCGCAAAACGCTCTAGCTCATTCATTTTCAAGGAACTCCCGCCAGGATACTGTACTGGGTTGAATCAGCCCGTTGCCCTCTCGGCCACAATTGGCGAGTAGATCGAGACTGGACACGAAGGGGGTGAAAGCACCATGCAACTGTGCATAGGGCGTCTTGCTGTAATTCATATAACGCACCTCGATCCCGGCGCGCTCGAAGGCTCGATGATCAAGGTAATTGCGGGCGCCAAGTCCTGTTATATAAGTATCGCCGCCAAGCGCCAGGACAATATCCAGCACGCGCTGGCTGCCAACCCCACCAATCCCCAGGTCCCTAACATGCATGAAGCGAGTCCGGTTTCCGATGGCGAAGTAATCGCACAGGGCTTTCAGTGAGCGGTCACTCAGGCTAGCGACGGTTTCGCATCGGCTGGCATAGACGTCTGCCAGCAACGCCAGCATATCGTCGCGATAGGGGGCTACAGCATACGCCTGACGCATGAGTTCCTGGTGCCGTGCACGCCAGTCAGTACGCGTATCCAGGCGCACGTCCTCGATGCGCTGCCCCAACTCCAGACCAGACAGCGGCGCCGTGAGCCATCGAACCCCCGCAGAGGTCTTGACCTGCACACGATTGGCAAAGCTGCCCTTGGAGAACTGCACGTCATTGTAATGAACGAACACATCGGCCAGGCACAGCTGCTCAAGGAAGCCCGGCCAGGGAAAGAACATGGCCTGGGAAATCACCACCTTCATGGTTCGAGGAGCCTCTCCATGACGAGTACGTCACGGTACTGGCCATTCTGGAATGCGTGGGCTTGCAGACACCCAACCTCCCGGTAACCGACCCGTCGATAGAACTCGGCCGCACCCTGCTCCGCCAGAACCTGCAGGACGATCTTGCGCAAGGCGAACACTTGCTGCGCATAGTTTTCCAGCAGTTGCAGTGCTGCGCGTCCGACCCCCTTACCCTGTGCCTCCGGCGCCAAGCAGATGCCCAGTTCGGCGGTACCGTGCAGCACCCGGAGGTTCACCAATTGGATATAGCCCAGGCACTGGCCCGACCCTTGCCTGCCGACCACGAAGAACAACACCTGTTCCTGGTCACTCTTGTCGACGAGCCAGCGCCGCACCCGCTCCAGCGAACCGGGTCGCGCCTGGGTCAGCAGTAAATCCTGCAATGCCAGATCGTTGCGCAGCGCGCAGAGCGTATTCAGATCGCTCTCTCGCCAAGCACGCAACTCGATACCTTGTCCTTCAAGCATTGGAACCTCAAAGAAAGAAGCAGCGCAGCGCGCGCGAATGAAATGCTGGAATCTCGGCGATGATCCGCTCCGCATGGGCAGGATTGAGCCCCACCAGCAGGGTATCGATCAGCGGTGAGAGGTCTGCCGGCGCCACTACGGGCTTACCGAATAGGGTTCGCCCCTGGAGGAAGGGGTTCTGATCGACGAAGCAACTGATCCTGTCTGCACCACCGAGGCAAGCAGTCAAGAACGAACCATAGAAACCGGCCCCATAAACGGCCAGAGGTCGATCCGGCGTCTGCTCGGCGACAAACGATGTAACGCGATCAACTGCCCCCTGCCAGAACGCGGCGATACTGCGTAACGCTTGGAGCTGGACCGCCACCCTCTCCGCCTCAGGCTTGACCTGACGCAGCACAGAAAGAGGACGCCGGGCCAGCACGACGAATGCACCACGATGGCTGGAACGATCAATCACCTCCACCTCGAAACCGGACTGCTGCAGGAGATACGCAAGGGACAGTTCAGTGAAATGGTTGACATGATCCACAACGATGAAATCGGCAATATTGGACTCGACGTCCGGCACGACGCAGTAGAAGTGCCCACCCGGGCGCACCTGGCGGAAGATCGCCTGGAGAGCATCCAATGGCTTGACGATGTGCTCAAGGGCGAAGAAAGACGTCACCAAATCGAAGCTATCGATCCATTGCCCCTGTGGCTCGAAGGTCGCACAGCGCTCCTCAGGTAAAAAGCGCTCCCAGAACCGACGATAGTTGTCACTCACGTCGAATAGATGGACCTGCAGGTCGCCACGCACCCTGAGCAACGCCTGCATGGTCGAACTCTTGGCGCAACCATAGTCCAGCACTCGCGCCCCTGCTGGCAGTGGCAGCTTGTCCAGCAGTACTCGCAACTGGTGTTCGGTACGATACAGCGGTTTGCCATCGCGCACCTCGTAGATCTGATCTTCCTCCTCGCTGTCGGAGAGGATGTTGTACTGCTCGGAATAGTATTGCTCGACCTGCTCCATCTCGTCGGTCTGCAGGTGAGAGCAGTCGACGCATGCCCACACGCGCGTGGAGGCGGGATAGGTCTCGCCAAGGGAGGTGAGCGCCAATCCAGACCTCATCTCGTAGAGCAGATCCAGATCAGTGCCCCCACATACCTGGCAACGGGTCAGAGTCATTCCCCCTCCTGCTCTGTGAAAAGCTCCGGATGGACGTCGCGAAAATCCACTCCAGCAGCATAAGAACCCTTCCAGCCGTGGGCTCGCCCAGTGGGTTCACTGAAATTGAAGTAACGAAGCTGCATCGACCAGCGCGAACGTTGTGCCCGGTTGTAGCCAGAGGCATGCAGTACGAGAAAGTCCACCACGACCAGATCCCCTGGTGAAGTCAGCGGGGCGATCTGGGTGAAAGGTGCAACGCACTTCTGTTCTTGGTGCAGAACCAGTGCATAGGCAGCACTACGCCCGTCCTCCTCTTTGCTGGTCACCGCAACCGGACCCAGGTGATGAGAGCCCAGGCAGAATCGTACCGGTCCCATTTCCTCACTCACGACGAGCAGCGGGCTCCAGTAGACCAAGCCGTCTAGGCTACGCAACTGAGCCGGGTATTCCTGGTGCCAGTGCGCTCGGAAACGGTCCTCCCCTGGATTGTCGATACGAATGCCGTATCCACCTGCAGCCACACCTGGGATCGCAGAAGGCCCGCGCAGCTCACAGAGCAGTTGGTCATGCCTCTGGTTGACGACTAGGCGGACGAAAGCTGGAATCTGTTTGACCGCATCGTAGACTTCACCACCGTACGACCGATTGGCCGCAATCAAATCCTGGTAACCACTGTCGAAGGTGGCGGCGGAGAACGGTGCACGCTCGACAGCCAGACGATACTTGTCCAGTACCAGACCAATGATGTCGTAGATCCCACGCTGAATCGGAAGAATGTCACGCTCAAGGTCGTAGAACCCGGGAATCACCAGTACACCATCTCGCTCGAAGGTTTGACGCTGACTGTCGCTCAGCAAGAGCCGGGACATCATGCATTCTCCCCTTCGGCACGCACGGCAGCCACAACTGTGGCAATGACATACTGCTGATCCTCCACACTCAAGTCGTGGTAACTGGGCAGGTTAAACGAGCGCGTGGCGAGGTCGTGTGCGACCGGCGTCTTCCGGTTGTCCAGACCGGCAAAGACCGGCGTATCACTGAGCGGCTGGAAGAAGATTCGGGCATCAATACCTGCCTGACGCATTCGTTCGAGCACCGCTGGCATGGCCACCGGACTATTCGACGGCAGCACCAGCGTGGGCATCCAGTAACTGTTGCGGCATCCCTCGGGTTCCGGATTCATGTATACCCCCGGCAGCGCTGCTGTCAGCTGATGCTGATAGCGGGCAAAAATCTCCCGTTTACGCTGCACCAGCTCCTCAATGCGTTCCAGTTGAGCACAACCCAGGGCGGCCTGCAGGTTCGACATCTTGTACTTGTGCCCCAACTCAGAAGGCCAGAACTGGCGCATATCGCCCGCTGCACGTCCATGGTTGTTCAACTGCTCCACCCGTCGCGCCAGTTCAGCATCGTCGGTGGCGAGCATGCCACCTTCCCCTGTGGTCATGACCTTGGTGCCATGAAAGGAGAACACCGAAAAGGTCGAGAGACTGCCAGCCATGTGCCCTTTGTAGATCGAGCCCAATGCTTCGGCCGCATCTTCGATCAACGCCAACCCATGGGCATCGGCAATGGCCTGTAGCGCCTCCAGCGCGGCCAGATTGCCGTACAGGTGTACCGCGAGGATAGCCCGTGTTCGCGGAGTGATGGCCGCACGCACGGCATCGGGGTCCAGGCACCAGCAGTCCGCAAGTATATCGACGACGACAGGGGTCGCCCCAACGTAGAGAATCGGCGCTGCGGAAGCGATCCAGTTGATATCGGCAAGGATGACTTCGTCCCCCGGGCCGATGCCTAGTGCACGCAGCCCAAGATGCAGCGCCCCCGTACAACTGGACGTGGCGACCGCATGATCTACCCCCAGATAACCGGCAAAATCCTTTTGCAAACGGTGGATATAGTCGTAACAGCATTCCCCCCAACCATTGCGTACCGCATCGGTAACGTAGTCGAGCTCAAGCTCACCGACGCTGGGCTTGGTGTAGTGGATTCGCTTCATAGAATGCGCAGCTCCGGAATCGCGACGACAAATCGCCCCCCCCAGTCGCGTATACCAGCCTGCTGATGCATGACTTCGTCCAGCAGATTCCAGGGTAGAATCAGCAGGTAGTCGGGCTGCTCATCATATATTCGCTCTGGAGAGACAATGGGAATACGGCTGCCCGGAAGAAACTTACCCTGCTTGTGTGGGCTGATGTCGGCGACCCAGGACAGCAGATCCTCTCGCACGCCCGCGTAGTTGAGCAGCGTATTGCCCTTCGCAGCGGCACCATAGGCAGCCACACGCTTGCCCTCCTTTTGACATTGCAGAAGGAAGCGGAGCAGATCGTGCTTGATGCGTTGTGCCGCCGGGGCGAGGGTGGCGTAGTAATCGGCATGCGTCATGCCAGCGTCTCGCTCACACTGCATCAGCGCGCCCACGGCCTCGGTAGGTAGGCGATCAGCCGAGTCACGCTGCGCGAAAACGCGTAATGACCCCCCGTGCGTAGGCAGTTCTTCAACATCGAAGATGGACAGTCCATTGCGCTGACACAACAGCTGTACAGACAACAGAGAGAGGTAAGAGTAATGCTCATGGTAAAGCGTATCGAACTGATGGCTCTCTATCAGCTTGAGCAGATGCGGAAACTCGAACGTAACCACACCATTCGCCTTCAATAGCCGGGAAAAACCCTGCAGAAAATCGTTGATGTCCGGCACATGCGCAAGGACGTTGTTGGCCACCATCAGGTCAGCAGCCCAACCTTGAGCTCGCAGCTCATCGGCGACACCGACGCCGAAGAAACGCTCGCGTATCTCCAGACCTCGCGCTCGAGCCACGGCAGCGGTACTGGCAGTCGGCTCCACCCCCAGACAAGGGATATCGGCAGCGGCAACATACTGCAGGAGGTAGCCGTCGTTGGCGGCGATCTCGACCACGCAGTTATCTCTACTCAGACCGAAACGCGCGATCATCGCGTCGACATAACATCGTGCGTGCTCGAGCCAACTGCTCGAGTACGAACTGAAATACGCATAGGTAGGGTCGAACAACGTATCGGCGGAGCGATAGTCCTCAGTCTGCACCAACCAGCAAGCTTCACAGACCATCACCCGCAGAGGCACCCAGGACTCGGCCTGATCGAGTTGATCGACACCGAGATAAGCATTGGAAGGCGGTGCTGTCCCGAGATCGATCAAACAAAGGTGCAACGGCACACCGCAGCCACGACATTTCATACTTCGACTCCCTCGAAGTGCTCATCGAGCAACGGATGCCCGCCGTCGCGATCGGACAGATTGAGAATTGGCAACGGCCAGCGGATACCCAAACGAGCATCATGAACTGAAAGCCCGCCTTCGTGAGTAGGGGCGTAGTCAGCACTGTGCAGGTACAACAGCTCGGCATCATTGGTCAGGGTCTGGAAACCATGGGCGAATCCTGGAGGAATCAGCAGTGCAGTTGCCCTGCCCTCTTCCAGCAGCTCAGCATGCCAACTCAGGAACGTCGGAGAACCTCGACGCACATCCACTACGACATCCCAGACACAACCACGCAAACAACTGATCAGCTTGCTTTCTGCATGAGGCGGAAACTGGAAGTGCAAGCCCCGCACGGTGCCACGCTCACGGGTCAAGGAATGATTGATCTGGCGAATCGAGAATGCCGCGCCGTTATCAGCCAGAAAACCCTCGCAGAACAGTCGAGTGAAGCGTCCTCGATCATCCTCGTGGCTTCGCTGATGCAACAACTGCAAGCCGGCTAGCGGCAAGTCGAACAACTGCAACGTGCTCACTGCGTCTCCCAGTGTTCGGCAATCTGTTGTAGGGAAAGGCTGCAAACCTCATCGCCCCGCTTCCAGGCCTGGTGCCAAGCGAGCGTTTGCTCCAGACACTGCTGAAGCCCCCACCGTGGACGCCATCCCAACAATTGCCGGGCCTTGCTGCTGTCCAGGCGCAGCATGCCGGCTTCATGCAATGACACGGGCTGCAGGCTGAAACCCGGAGCATCAGGCCAGAGACGGCTCATAGCGGCGACCAGTTCGGCCACACTGCAACAGTCGGCATCTGTTGGTCCAAAGTTCCAGGCGCCTTGGAAGAGCGTCCCTTGTTCGTACAATCCCTGTGCGAGCTGCAAATAGCCCGCAAGTGGCTCCAGCACATGCTGCCAAGGACGTACCGCATCGGGATAGCGTAATACCACGGGCCTGCCCGCGTCCCATGAGGCAAGAATATCGGGCACCAATCTGTCTACCGCAAAGTCGCCGCCGCCCAGTACATTTCCGGCACGGGCAGTGGCTACCGCCAATCCATGCTCGCCATGGCGAGCTGGGGGGAAATAGGAAGCCGCGAAAGACTGCACCAGCAACTCGCAACAGGCTTTGCTGCTGCTGTAAGGATCATGCCCGCCCAGCGCTTCATTCTCACGGTAGGGCCAGGCCCACTCCTGATTCGCATAGACCTTGTCGGTCGTGACGACCACACAGGCCCTGACACCGCCCACCAGGCGCACCGTTTCAAGCAGGTTCAGCGTACCCATGACGTTGCTGGAGTAGGTTCCCAAGGGGTCTTCGTAACCACGGCGCACCAGTGCCTGCGCAGCCAGATGCAGCACGATTTCAGGTTTTACCTCGTTTACTACAGCGTGCAGGGCGTGAATATCTCGCAGATCACCATGACGACCGTCGATCAGCGCATCGACTCCAGCAACCTGGCTAAGGCAGGGCGTTGCGTCAGGAGGCAATGCATAGCCAGTCACCTGGGCGCCCCAAGCATTGAGTTTCATGGCAAGCCAGCTACCTTTGAAGCCGGTGTGCCCTGTCAGTAAAACGCGCTTGCCACGCCAGAACGCGTCGCTCAGCACCACACCCGCCATGGTGCCTCCCCGCCGTACCATAGATCGTTCAACTGATTCTTGTCGCGCAGCGTATCCATCGCCTGCCAGAAGCCGCGATGGCGGAACGCCATGAGCTGATCCTGCTCAGCAAGTCGCGTCAGCGGCTCGCCCTCCCAACTGCTCTGGTCGCCGTCGATGTAGTCAATGACCGAGGGTTCTAGAACGAAGAATCCACCATTGATCCAGGCACCGTCACCCGCGGGCTTTTCCTGAAAGGCACCCACCCGATCACCTTCCATGTTCAGTGCCCCATAACGACCAGGAGGCTGGATAGCGGTAACCGTTGCCGGCTTTCCATGGCGCTTGTGGAAATCGATCAGGGCACGAATATCGATGTCTGCCACCCCGTCGCCATAGGTGAAGCAGAACGGCTCGTTGTCATCCAAATGCTCGCGCACTCTTCGCAGGCGGCCGCCAGTGAGGGTGTCCTCGCCAGTATTGACCAACGTTACACGCCATGGCTCAACGTAACGTTGATGCACCTCCATGGTGTTGTTGGACATGTCGAAGGTCACATCGGACATGTGCAGAAAGTAATTGGCGAAGTACTCCTTGATCACATAGCCCTTGTAACCCAGGCAAATGACAAAGTCCTGAATACCGTGATGGGAGTAGATTTTCATGATGTGCCAGAGAATCGGCTTACCACCGATCTCGATCATGGGCTTGGGCCTGAGGTGAGACTCCTCGCTGATGCGCGTCCCCAGCCCGCCGGCAAGAATCACCGCCTTCATTGCTATTCCTCTGCCGCGGATAGTCGACCAATCGTCAATTAGTCGACATTGTGTTGTCCGATATACAGGTATAGCAACAAGTGGGCCACCTTGGTTAGGGTAGTTCCAGTTCAGACGGTGCCAGTCAGACCGGTTGGCGACCGATGGAAAAGTACTTCAACCCGTGACGTTTCATCACATGAGGGTCGTAAAGATTACGACCATCAAACACCACCGCATCGCCTAGCGTCTGGCGAATCAGGGCAAAGTCAGGCGCCTTGAAACTTTGCCAGTCGGTAACCACCACCAACGCGTCAGCCCCTACGAGCGCCTGCTCCTTGCTGCTGGCAAGCCGCAGATCGGCTCGCTCACCGTAGAGCCGGCGACATTCGGGCATAGCTTCAGGGTCGAATGCCTGCACCGTGGCACCGGCACTCCACAAATGCTCCATCAGTGTACGACTCGGCGCGCCGCGCATGTCCCCTGTATTGGATTTGAAGGCCAGCCCCCAGAGAGCAATGACACGACCACGCAGATCGCCTGAGTAAAAGGCCTGAACGCTATGGCCCAGTTTTCTCTTCTGGGTCTCGTTGACCGACTCTATGGCTGCCAGAATCGCTGGCTCATAGTCTGCGCTCTGCGCCGACGCCTTGAGTGCACTTACATCCTTCGGGAAACAGGCACCACCGTAACCACATCCTGGATAGATGAAGTCATAGCCTATACGCGGATCAGCACCAATACCTCGACGAACAGCTTCAATGTCGGCCCCGAACAACTCAGATAGGTTGGCCATCTCGTTCATGAACGAAATCTTGGTAGCAAGAAAACAGTTGGCCGCATACTTGGTCAGTTCAGCGCTGCGCCGATCCATGACCATGATTTTCTCTCTATTGCGGTTGAACGGCGCATACAACTCCTGCAATACCTCGATGCTCTTCGGATTGCTGGAACCGATGATGATGCGGTCAGGACGCTGGCAATCGCTGACGGCAGCACCCTGTTTGAGAAATTCCGGATTCGAAACCACATCGACCTGAATCTCCGATCGACCACGCGCGCGCAACACCTCGCACATCGTTTGGTGAATAGCGTCTGCGGTACCGACAGGTGCCGTGGATTTGTTGATGATCAGTTGATCACGCTCGGCCACTTGGGCAATTCCCTTTGCGACCTCATAGACGAATGTCAGATCGGCACTCCCCTTGGCATCCGAAGGAGTCCCCACCGCGATGAAGTGGACATTCGCGTGATTCACTGCATCGACCAGGTCACCGGAAAAACGTAAGCGACCTTCCATGCAATTGGTTGCAACCAGGCCCTGCAGCCCTGGCTCGGATATTGGCATGCCACCAGCTTCCAGAAGCGCTCGCTTGCCCTCGTCGGCCTCAACGCAAAGCACACTATGGCCTACATTCGCGAGCACGGCTGCCTGGACGAGCCCAACATAACCGGCACCGAAAACACAGATATTCATAGAGAATCCCAAAAAGGTTCAGGCGGCAGAAACCACAGGCTCAGCGCAACTGATTGAACAGATTCAGACCGGCAATCTTCACGTAACTCTGCTGCGCGGCTTCGAGCACGATGGTCTGGAATGACAGGCGCGACAGCGCCTCGGCGTAATCCAGCTCTCGCAGGTCGGCCTGCACGGACTTGTTCACCAGGGTGACGTCCTCGTTGTCGATCTGCGTGGTCTCGATCAGGTTGCGCCGGGCACCGATCTCGGTGCGGACCTCATCGACGTTGCCCATGCCGTTGTCGAGGTTCTTCAGGGCAATGGCCACCTCGTCACGGATCGCCAGGTTGCCGGCCGGCGAGGTCGGCGAGGACTCCAGGGTCTGGCGCAGGCGCGCGATGGTGTCGAGGATGCTGCGCTGCTCCTGGAACTGCGGCTGCACGCCGAACTCATCGCCGCCCGCCGCGTTGGCCGGGGCGGAAATGCTGAAGTCGACCCCATAGACGTTGAAGGTCGACGGATAGGGGCCCGCTGCGGTACCCGTGCTCAGCACCGGGCTGCCAGGCCCGAGCGGCTGGGCGTAGACCTCGTAGTTGGTCGCATCGGTGAAGCGCACCACCACCCCGGCCGTGGGAAATTGCGCGTCGAAGGTCGCCTGGTTGACGATGGTGCCGCCCGAGACCACCGCACCCGAGGCGTTGGTCGAGGAACGGGTCACGGCGAACTCGGTCTCGGCCGACTGCAGGGTGAAGCTGTGGGTACCGATGCCCGGCGTACCCGCCGTCGCCGGTGGCTGAATGTCCGCCAGCAGATTGTCCAGGTCCATGGAGTTGTCGCCGTCCTTCAGCACCACGTCGAGCTGAAAGCGCATGCCACGGAAGTTGATCGTGTTGCCACTGTTGGCCAGCGGGTCGATCTTGCCGCCGCCCGGAATCTCGGACGTGACATCGGCCCCGGAAGCGTCGTAGATGCGGAATTCGTTGCCGCTGACGAACGCCAGCGAATAAGGCTCGCCACTGCGGAAGGTGGAGTTGAAGGCGCGGTCGTCCTCGACCAGGCCCGGCGAGATGAACACGCGCTGCTCGTCGGCGGGAACCGCCGGAATGCTGGTGGCCGGCAGCGGCGGCGTCGGCAATGCCGGGTTGTTGACACCGTCGGTGTTGGCCACCCGGTTGGCATTGGTGACGCTCTCGAACAGACGCTTGCCGTTGTCGTTGATCGCCACGTTGGTCGAGCTGGCGACCTGCAGGCTGCGCTGGCCTTCGTCACCGAAGTAGGAGTAGGTGCCGTCCGGGTTGCGGACGAACGGCTCGGTCTTGCCCAGGTTGCCGCTGAACAGGTATTCGCCACGGGCGTTGCGGCTGTTCATCAGGTTGAGCAACTCGGCCTCGCGCTCCTCCAGCTCCTTGGCGATCGACTGGCGATCCTCTGCCGACAGGCTTCCGCCGCCGGCACGCACGGCCAGTTCGCGCACCCGCTGCATGACGGTGTTGACCGAGTTGAGCGTGGTCTCTTCCTGCACCAGGCTGTTTTCCGCTGCCGTCAGGTTGTCGTTGTACTGCTTGAGCACGGCCTGCTGCTGCTCCAGCTGCAGCAGGCGCACCGAGGCCACCGGATCGTCCGCTGGCGTGAGGATGCGGTTGCCGCTGCTGATCTGTTCCTGGGTCCGGATCACATTGGAATAGTTGCGCCCCAGACCGGAAACGCCGTTGTTGAACGCCTGGATGGATGAAATGCGCATGACCATGGGGCTTGCCTCTTGCAACGCCTGTCAGTTGAACAGGCTACACCCTCTCGATGCCGGGAGGGTGACTATCAGAATGTATTGATCAGGGTATCGAACAGGCTACGCGCAACTTGAATGATCTGCGCCGACGCCTGGTAGTACTGCTCGAACTGGATCAGCTTGGCGGCCTCCTCGTCGAGGTTCACCCCGGAGACCGAATCGCGGTTGTCGGTGGCCTGCTTGAGGATCGCACCGGTCGCCTCTCCGTCGACCCGCGCCTGGCTGGTCAGGGTACCGACACGCTCGACGAGATCACCATAGGAGTCGGTGAAACTTGCACCGGTCGTGCCGGGCGCCGCCGGGTTGATGCCGATCACCGCCTTGTTCTGCAGGTCGGTCAGTTTCAGGGCGTTGCGGTTGTCGGACACGCCGTTGGTGTTGAACGACACCGAGAAGTTGTCGCCGCCCTCGGGACGGCCACTGATGGTGACTTCGTAATCGAAGGTGCTGGGCACGTTCGGCGGGTTGGCCGGTACGGTGATGGTGACCGTGTTGTTCTGTCCCGGCACGATGCTGCCGGTGTCGATCACGTTGCCGTTGATGTCGACCACGTCGTAGCTCTGGGTCGCACCACCGCCCGCCCCCATCACGATGCGCAGAGGCGGCGCATTGCGCAGGCTGGTCTCCAGATCGGCCTGCGCGACCGGATCGTAGATGTCGATCTCGGTGAGCAGGCTCGGTTGGGTGATCTTGCCGGTGCCGATATTGGCCGGGCTGGTCTCGGCCTTGAGCGGCGAGGCGAACGCCAGCTCTTCGGCGTTCTTCATGTCGGCACGCATGTGGCTGCCGGCATTGCGGGTCGGCATGATGGAGAAGCGGTCCCCCGCGGCGAAGGTGCCCGCCGCCACGCCGAGCGAGAAGCCATCGACCTCCGGAGCCGGGACGGTGGTGATATCGAACGTCGCCGGCGTCGGCGGGAACAGGGTGCCATCGGAGACACGCCGCACCACGTACTCGGTCGCGCTGGTGAACTGCACCTCGTAGTCACTGGTGGTCAGCTGCGTGGTGTCGGTGATGGTGACGTTGAGATTGGCCGTTGGGTCGCTGTTGCCGACGCGGGCCAGGCTGCGCTGGGCCAGCAGCAGCGGATCGTTGAGCGGCCTGAACAGCTCGTTGCCGAACTCGCCGTTGAGGTCCAGGCCCTGGCCCAGCTGGCGGTTGATCTGGTCGGTGACCGACAGCGCCAGGCGGCCGACCGCGTTCAGCGAGGTGTCCAGCACGTCCTGGCGATAGCGCAGCAGGCCGCCCATCTCGCCACCGGTGATCAGCGAGGTGACGTTCTGCCGCGAGTTGCCGCTGACGAACTGGATTTCACTACGCAACGGGTCGCTCTGCCCCGGCGTCACCTCCAGGCGTGCGGCATTGCTGCCCACCACCAGCGGCTGGCCGGAACCGATGAACAGGTTGTAGGTGTTGTCGTCCTGCGGCACCACCGTCACGCCGACGAACTCGGAGAGCTTGCGCACCGCTTCTTCACGGGCGTCGAGCAGGTCATTCGGGGCCTGCCCGTTGGACGCCGCCACGGCGATGGCGTCGTTGTAACCGGCGATCGAGGTCGCCAGCTGATTGACCTGATCGGTCACGGCGGACAGCTGTTTGTTGATGAAGGCGTTCTGCTCGTTCAGCCGGTCGTAGATCGTGTTGAAGCGCTTGGCCAGGCCTTCGGCTTCGGACAGCACCAGCTGCCGCGCCGGAATGTTGGCAGGGTCCTCGGCGGCCGTCTGCAACGCGGCGAACAGCTTCTGCAGGCCCGGCGTGACGCCGGTGGTGCTGCCTGCGAGCAACGAGTCGAGCTGGTTGATCTGACTCAGGTAGGCCTGGGTGTCGCTGTTCAACGCCGTGCTGCTGCGCACCTGCGTATTGAGGAACTCGTTGTAGATGCGCCGCACATCGACCAGCGTGGTGCCCGAGCCGATGTACCCCGCCCCGCTGAACTGCGGCGTGCGGGTGGCCTGCACGGTTTCCTGGCGGGAGAAACCGGGCGTGTTGACGTTGACGATGTTGTGCCCCGTCACCGACAGCGACGTCTTGTTCGCTGCCAGCCCGGACAGGCCTATGTTGAGTAGGTCAGCCATGAGTCAACCTCAGGTCCTTGTGGTGGCGCTGTCGGCAGCGGCGATTGCCTGATAGGTCTGCATCTTGCGCGCGATCTGGGAGATCTTGCGGGCGTACTGCGGATCCGTGGCATAACCGGCCTGCTGCAGTTCCTTGACGAAGCGCTCCGGGTTGTCGGTGCTGCTCAGGGCCTTCTCGTAGCGCCCGTTGTTCTGCAGGAAGCTGACGTAGTCGTCGAAGCTCTGCGCATAGGAGTCGTAGGCACGGAAGTTGGCGGTTTCACGCACGGCCTTGCCGCCCTGGTACTCGGTGGTCAGCACGCGTGCCGACTCGCCATCCCAGCTGTTGTGGGTCTTGATGCCGAACAGGTTGTGGCTGCTCTGGCCATCGCCGGTGCGAATGATGGATTTGCCCCAGCCGGTTTCCAGCGCGGCCTGCGCCACCAGGTAGCGCGGGTCCACGCCGATCTTCTCGGCGGCGGCCTCGGCCATCGGCAGCATGGTGGCGACGAACTCCTGCGGCGAACTGAATGCCGCCTTGCCCGGCGCCAGCGGAGGCTGGGCGATACGGCGGCCGGTCAGGGCGTCGCTGTTGCCCAGGCTCAGGGCCTTGTCCCGTGGCGCGGCGCTGCTCTGCGCCGGAATCCAGTCGTTGCCGGACAGGGTCTTGCCCTCCCCCTCCCCGGCCGACGGCACGATGCCTGCCAGCAGGCGGTCCGCCAGTTTGCCGGGCACGGCCAGACGACGGCGATTGAGCAGCGCCACGTCATCACGGAAGCCTTCGGCACTGGCCACCTTGTCTGCCGTTTTGTCAGCCGTCGCGGCGGACGTCGCAGCCACCGGCTGTTCGACCTGGGCGAACGGATTGGGGCGGCTCGACGGCTGCTTGATCTTCGACATCTGCCGTACCAGCACGTCGGCCAGGCCGATGCCACGCCCTTCCTTGGAGAGCGTCACCGCCAGCTGCTGGTCGTACATGTCCTGGTAGGTCTTGCTCTCGTTGCTGTTCATGAAGTTGCCCTCGCCGAACGCGGCGTTGGCCGAACGCATGGCCTTGAGCATTTCGTTCATGAACAGCGATTCGAATTCCTGCGCGACCTTGCGGATGTTCTGCTCGCTGTCGCCACCGACCTTGAACTGGTTCAGGCGGTTCAGGTCGGTGAACGCACCGCTGTCGATCGGGCTTTTGCCGTTGCCGAGCAGGCCGGCCGAGAGTCGAGAATCCATATCGGCAGTCCTCCTCAGATCACGATCAGGTCGGCCTGCAGAGCGCCGGCTTGCTTGAGCGCCTCCAGGATGGCCATCAGATCGGAGGGCGCAGCGCCCACCTGGTTAACCGCACGCACGATCTCGTCGAGGCTGGTACCCGGACCGAACTTGAACATCGGCTTGGCCTCCTCCTCGGCGCCCACGCGCGAACGTGGCACCACCGCCGTCTGGCCGCCCGAGAGCGCGTCCGGCTGGCTGACGATCGGATCTTCGGTGATGGTCACCGTCAGGCTGCCGTGGGTGACGGCCGCTGGCTGGACCTTGACGTTCTGGCCAATGACGATGGTGCCGGTACGCGAATTGATGATGACCTTGGCGATGGCCTGCCCGGCCTCCACCTCGAGATTCTCCAGGATCGACAGGTAGTCGACGCGCTGGTTGGGGTCGAGCGGCGCGCTGACCCGGATCGAGCCGCCGTCGATGGCCTGTGCCACGCCCGGGCCCAGCAGGTTGTTGACCTGGTCGACGATGTTCTTCGCCGTGGTGAAGTCGGGGCGATTGAGGTTCAGGGTCAGGTAGTTGCCCTGATCGAAACCGCTCGGCACCGGGCGTTCCACGGTGGCACCGCCAGGGATGCGGCCGGCGGACGGCACGTTGACGGTGATGCGCGAGCCATCGGCGCCGCTGGCATCGAAGCCACCTACCACCAGGTTGCCCTGAGCGATGGCATAGACGTTGCCGTCGATGCCCTTGAGCGGGGTCATCAGCAGGCTGCCGCCGCGCAGGCTCTTGGCGTTGCCGATCGACGAGATGGTGATGTCGATGACCTGACCCGGCTTGGCGAACGGCGGCAGGTCGGCATGCACCGACACGGCGGCGACGTTCTTCAGCTGCACGTTGCCGCCGGCCGGCACCTTGATGCCGAACTGCGCCAGCATGTTGTTGAAGGTCTGCACGGTGAACGGGGTCTGGGTGGTCTGATCACCACTGCCGTTGAGCCCCACCACCAGGCCGTAGCCGATCAGCTGGTTGCTGCGCACGCCCTGGATCGAGGCCAGGTCCTTCAGGCGTTCGGCCTGGGTCGGCAGGCTCAGCAGCATGCAGCCGAGCAGAGTGGCCAGGAGCAGCCAGTCGTTGGCACCGCGATGACGGTAGCCGCGATGGGCCACGGCGAACTGACGACGGCAGGCTCCAGCCGCGACGGCCTCGTGCCGACTGGACGCCCTGCAGGACTGGACGCGCCCGCCCGGCTTGCGCGCCGCGTCGACCGCGAAGGCCTTGCGCGCAGAACCGCTCGCGCTGAATCGCGCATACCAGTGGGCCAGGCGGCTCAGCGCCAGGAACGAAGGATGAGGCAACCAGGTTTTCATTTGCGCGCCCTCAGGGTCAGAACGGCCACAGCGGGCTCATGAAGAAGCGGCTCAACCAGCCAGGCTGACTGGCGTCAGCGAAGGCCCCGGTGCCGGAATAGGTGATGCGCGCATCCGCCACCCGCGTCGAGGCGACGGTGTTGTCGGTGGCGATGTCGTCGGCGCGAACCAGACCGGAGATGCGCACCAGCTCATCACCGGTATTGAGGGTCATCCACTTCTCGCCGCGTACGGCGAGGATGCCGTTGGGCAGCACTTCGGCGACGGTCACGGTGATCGAACCGGACAGGCTGTTGCTCTGCCCTGCCTGGCCGGAGCCGGTGTTGGCGCGCTGCGAATCCCAGCTCGAATCCAGGCTCAGCTTGTCGTTGGTCATGCCCAGGGCGCTGAGGCCGCTCAGCGGATTTTTCGGTGCTACCGCCATGCCGAACAGATTGGGCACGCCCAGGGTGCCGCTGCTGTCCTTCTGCAGCGAGCTGTTGGCATTCTTGCTGGCCTGCGTCCGCTCGTTGAGGGTGATGGTGATGATGTCGCCGACGCGGAACGCCTTGCGGTCGTCATACAGGCCGTTCTCGAATCCTGCCTGGTAGATCGAACCGTTGTTCTGTGCCGCCGGCAACGGCGTGCGCGGCAGTACCGGCGCGTAATAGGGATCATCCGGCTTGGCTGTCGGCGCCACGCAGCCGCTGCCGAGCAGCAGGCCAGCCAACAGGGGGAAACAGAGTATTTGCCGGTTCATAACCACTACCTCGCGGCGTTCACAACAGAATCAGGATTGATCAGAGGTTCTGCGTCACGAAGGACAGCATCTGATCGGCGGTGGAAATCACCTTGGAGTTCATTTCGTAGGCGCGCTGGGTGGTGATCATGTTCACCAGCTCTTCCACCACGCTGACGTTGGAGTTTTCCAGGGTGTTCTGCAGGGTGGTGCCCAGACCGTTGAGGCCAGGGTTGCCGACCTGCGGCGCACCGCTGGAACCGGTTTCCAGGAACAGGTTGTTGCCGATGGCTTCGAGACCTGCCGGGTTGACGAAGTCAGCCAGCTGGATGTTGCCGATGATCTGCGGCTGCGGGTTGCCGGCCGTGGTGACCGACACGGTGCCGTCCTCGCCGACGGTGAAGGTGCGCACTTCGTTGGGCAGGACGATGGCCGGCTCCAGGGCAAAGCCCTGGGAGGTGACGATCTGGCCATCGGAGTTCAGGTGAAAGCTGCCATCGCGGGTGTAGGAGACAGTGCCATCGGGCTGCAGGATCTGGAAGAAACCACGGCCATTCACGGCCAGGTCCAGCGGCTGCTCGGTGGTCTGCAGGCTACCGGCGGTGAAGATCTTCTGCGTACCGACCACCCGTACACCGGTGCCGAGCTGCAGACCGGACGGCAGTTCGCTGTCCTGGCTGGACTGGCCACCCGGCTGACGACGAATCTGATACAGCAGATCTTCGAACTCGGCCCGATCGCGTTTGAAGCCAGTGGTCGCGACGTTGGCCAGGTTGTTGGAAATGGTGGTCAGGTTCATGTCCTGGGCGGACAGACCGGTCTTGCTGACCCAAAGTGCCGGAAGCATATCGTTTCTCCTCGGACGCCGGTTTTACGGCGCCGCGTACTGGTAATTAGCTAATCTGCAAAACCCGCGCCATGGCCGAGGCATTGTCTTCGGCGGTACGCATCATCTTCACCGACAGCTCGAACTGACGGGACAGGGACAGGATCGCCGTCATCTCTTCGACGGCATTGACGTTGCTCGCCTCGAGGAAGCCGGAGGTGAGCTGCACCGTGGCATCGGCCTCTACTGCGGGCTGGCCCTTGACCCGGATCAGACCGTCGGTGCCCTTCTCCAGGCTCTTCGGATCGGGATTGACCAGCTTGATGCGGTCGACCTCGGCCAGCACGTTGGGGTTTTCGCCAAGGGCGCGAATGCTGATGGTGCCGTCCTGACCGATCTCCACCTTCTGCTCCGGCGGCACGGCAATCGGCCCGGCATTGCCCATCACCGGCAAGCCGTTGCCGGTGCGCAGCACACCGAGGGCATCGATATTCAGACTGGCGGTACGGACGTAGGCCTCGCTGCCATCCGGGGCCTGCACGGCGACCCAACCCTTGCCACCGATGGCGACATCGAGGTCGCGCCCGGTCTCCTGCAGCGAACCCGGGCGGAAATCGGTCGCCGGGCGCTCGCTCATCGCGAACACGCGCGCCGGGTAGGTGTCGCCGAACAGCGGCATCGAACGCGCCTGCTCGAAATCACGACGGAAACCCGAGGTGGACACGTTGGCCAGGTTGTTGGCGTGGGCGCGCAGACCCAGGGTGTTGTTCTGCGCTCCGGTCATGGAGACGTACAGCATCTTGTCCATGGTAATTCTCCGAGTGGGCGACGCGCCCTTGGCTCTTTGCATGCTTTACAGCAAGCGCCGTGCCAAACGGATAAATCAAATACAAGACACTGATTTAAAAGGATTTATCTAGAAGAAGAGAGCGCCGAAAGACATGCGGCGGCGAGGTTTTGCCGGTTGCGGAACGGCAAAGCGGCAAGCCTGGCTTGCCGCTTCATCTCAGGTCAGTGTCATCAACGCAGGTTGATGATGGTCTGGGTGATGGCGCTCTCGGTCTCGATGGTCTTGGCGTTCGCCTGGTAGTTGCGCTGCGCCACGATGAGGTTCACCAGCTGGTCCGACAGCTCGACGTTGGAATCCTCCAGCGCCCCCGCCTCCAGAGCCCCGAGGGTACTGCTGCGCGGAGTACCGATCACCGGCTCGCCCGACTCGAAGGACTGCACCCAGGCCGTCTTGCCCACCGGCGTCAGGCCCTGGACGTTGGCGAAGTTGGCCAGCAGCACCTGCCCCTGCACCTTCGACTGACCATTGGTGTAGCGGGCGAAGATCACGCCGGTATCGTCGACTTCGAGCCCGGCGAGCTGACCCGTGGTATAGCCATCCTGGCTGACCGCATTGACCCCGAACGACGCGGCGTACTGGGTCGACCCGCGCATGTCGAAGGTAAACGCCTCGCTGTCAGCCCCGTTGGCGACCATCGTGCCCGGGTTGGCCGGGTCCTCTTCCGCCGGCGTCCAGTCGGTATCGGCCAGGGCGAAAATGCCGTTCGGCGTGCCCGCCGGAATCGCCGGCGCGTCCAGGGCCGGATTCGCCGGCGTACTGGCCAGCGGCGTCAGCGCCGGGGTCGCCAGTTGCCCGGCGGCATCGTAGTTCACTGCATAGCTGAAGGGCTGGGTGCTGCTCGGGTCGCGCGGGTTCACACCGTCGATCAGCACGTGCATGACCCAGCCGTTGTTGGCCGGCGCCTCGTTCTTGACGAAGTACTGGCTCATGACGTGGGCGTTGCCCTGGGCGTCGTAGATGTTGGTGGAGGTCGACCAGTTGAAGGACTGCGAATCGCTCGGGTCGAAGGTCGGCGCCGCCATGGTCCCGGCGTTGACCGGACGCACGGCATTGGAGTTCAGGTTGACCGTCTGGGTGACCGTGGTGGTCGCCTTCGGCTCCTGCTGCCCGGCGTTGACGCGCAGGTCGGTGCGCACCGGCAGGATATTGCCGTTCTCGTCGGCGCCGTAACCCTGCAGGCGATAACCGAAGTTGTTGACGATGTAGCCGTCACGGTCCGTACCGAAGTAACCCGCGCGGGTATAGCTGATGTCGCCGTTGTTGCTGGTGACGAAGAAGCCATTGCCGCTGATGGCCATGTCCAGGGCGTTCTGCGTGTAGTTGATGTTGCCCTGGTTGAACAGCTGCGCCACGTCGGCCAGCAGCACACCACTGCCCTGCGGGTTCTTGCCGGTGCCGAGCACCGACGAGGCGTAGAGATCGGCGAACTCGGCGCGAGACTGCTTGAAGCCCGCGGTGCCGGCGTTGGCGATGTTGTTGCCCGTGACATTGAGGTCGCTGGTTGCCGCCCGCAGACCGCTGAGACCGATATTGAAAGACATGGAAGACTCCTTTGCCGGAACTGCCGGCGGCAATAATTACTGGCCGATGACCTGCACTTGCGAAAGCGGAACACTGCCGAGGCCGGCGAGGTTGAGCATCAGCTCGCCGCCACCCAGCGTCACGCTGTCGACGTTGGCCGGCAGCATGGTGTACAGCCCCTTGGTTTCCGAGCCATACGTGGCCTGCGCCTCGAACTTGTAGGTCCCTGGCGGCATCAGGTTGCCGTTGGAATCCTTGCCGTCCCAGATGAAGCTGACGTTGCCGGCAGCCTGCTCGCCGAGGTTGACGCGCGACACCAGCGAACCGGCGTTGTCATAGACGTTGACGTAGACGTTGCTGCTGCTGACCGGCAGAACGGCGGTCGCCTTGAAGCTCTCACTGGTATCGACGACGGCTTTCTCGCTGGGGATGATCACCTTGCGTCCGACCAGCGAGGAGGCCTGCAGCGCCTGCGACGACTGGTAGCCGGAGAGCAGCGACTCCATGCTGGTGTTGAGCTTCTCGATACCCTCCACCTGGCTGAACTGTGCCAGCTGGGCGATGAACTCGCCGTTGCCCTGCGGCTCCAGCGGGTTCTGGTTGTTCAACTGGGCCACCAGCAGGTTGAGGAACTCGTTCTTGCCGAGTTCCTTGTTCTGCGTGGTGTCCTGCTTGATCTGATACTGGTCGAGTACCGAACTCGTGCCGCTTACTGTGCTCATCCCTAGTCCCCTTCAAATACGTTACTGACCGAGGGTCAGCACACGCTGCAGCATCTGCTTGGCGGTATTCATCATTTCCACGTTGGTCTGGAAGGCGCGACTGGCGGAAATCATGTCAGCCATCTCCTCGACCACATTGACGTTCGGGTAGTAGACGTAACCATCGGCATTGGCCATCGGATGGTCCGGCTCGTAACGCGGCATCAGGCTGCTCTGGTCCTCGATCACACCAAGCACCTGGACACCACGGCCAGCGTCGTCCTGCTCGGCGAACAGCGAGCCGCGATCCCCGTCCTGCGCCTGCTGGAACACCGTGGCGAATACCGGATGACGGGCCCGATAGGTCTGATCGATGCTCGAGGAGACGGTCTCGGCGTTGGCGATGTTGCTGGAAATGGTGTTCAGGCGAGTGCTCTGGGCGCTCATACCGGTTCCGGCGATATTGAAGACACTGGCAAGAGACATGGTCGCGCTCCTTATTCGCCGCGCAGGGCCGCGGTCAGCCCTTTGAACTTGCTGTTGAGGAAGGTGAAGCTGGCCTGAAACTGCACCGAGTTTTCCGCGTAGTTCGATTGCTCGATCTGCAGGTCGACGGTGTTCTGGTCCAGAGAGGCATGGAACGGCGTGCGGTAAGGCAGCTCGGCCTCGCCGGTGGCCACGCCGTCAGCCGCGATATGACGGCCATCGGTGCGCGCCAGGCTGACGTTGCCGCGCTGCTGCTTGGCATTCTGCTCGGCGAGCACGCTGGCGAAGTCCAGGTCGCGCGCCTTGTAGTTCGGCGTGTCGGCGTTGGCGATGTTGTTGGACAGCACCTCGGCGCGCTGAGCGCGGAACGCGAGCGCCTGTTCGTGGATACCGAGTGCCTTGCCGAAATTGATGCTCATGCTCTGAACCTTTGCCACTGGGGCGATCTGGTTACCGTTGCGAGCTATTCAGCAAAGCCTGTGCCAACTTGTTTAACCCTTGTAAATCAATGCGTTAGACAGATATCCGGGAAAGGAAAGCGGCAAAGCGGCAAAGCTTTACCGCCTACAGGCAACCAGGCGGCAATGCCATGCGGGCATGCGTTGCCGCTGCGCGGGTGCCGAAAACGCCAACGGGAGGCACATGGCCTCCCGTTGCTGACATACCCGACCGGCGTCGCGGCTACTTGGCCTTGTAGATGATCCCCGGGCTGCACTGCACCATCTGGTACTTGTCCGGCAGGCCATTGAGCGCCTCGGACGCCCCGAGGAACAGGTAGCCACCGGGCTTCAGGGTCGCATGGATGCGCGTGAGGATGTCCTTCTTCACCTCCGCCGAGAAGTAGATCAGCACGTTGCGGCAGAAGACGATGTCGAACTTGCCCAGCGCGGCGTAGCTGTCCAGCAAATTGAGCGGACGGAACTCGACCCGGTTCTTGATCGGCGCCTTGACCTGCCAGCGCCCAGGCCCCCTGGGGTCGAAGAAGCGCTGCAGGCGTTCCTGCGACAACCCCCGGCCCATGGCCAGACTGTCGTACTCGCCGGACTTGCAGTTGCTCAGCATCGACGGGGACAGGTCCGTGGCCACGATCTGCACACCGGCCTTGAGTTGCCCCAGGTTGGTCCGCTCGAACTCGTCGATGGACATCGACAGCGAATACGGCTCCTGGCCGGACGAACAGGCCGCCGACCAGATGCGCAGCCGCTGCGACGGGTAGGCCTTGATCAGCTCAGGCAGTACCCGGCTCTTGAGCACCTCGAACGGATAGGTGTCACGAAACCACAGGGTCTCGTTGGTGGTCATGGCATCGACCACCTGCTCACGCAATCCTCCCCTGGGCTGGCTCTGCATGCGCTGCACCAGTTCACCCAGGGTCTTGATGCCGTTCTGTTCCATCAGCTTGTTCAGACGGCTGGAGACCAGGTACTGCTTGTTGCTGCCAAGCAGGATACCGCAGGCCTTTTCCAGGAAAGTCCGGAACTGCTCGAAATCCAAATTACCCGAAGACACTAATGCAGCCTCACCAACCATAATGTTTGCCAAGAGACGTTCTCTTAGCCCTCATCCGACACACGAATGCGATCGACCACGCGCGCCGCCAGATCATCCGGCTTGAACTTGGCAAGGAAATCGTCAGCGCCGACCTTCTTCACCATTGCCTGATTGAACACGCCCGAGAGCGAAGTATGCAGGAGGATATGCAACTTCTGCATGCGCGGGTCGCTGCGAATCTCCGTGGTCAGTGTATAGCCGTCCATTTCCGGCATCTCGATATCGGAAATCAGCATCAGCAGTTCCTTATCGGGATTGCGGCCTTCGTCCACCATTTTCTTGAGGTAGTCGAGTGCCTCACGGCCATCGTTCAGCGCAGTGACCTCGACACCCACGGTCTGCAGGCAGCGGGAAACCTGCTTGCGCGCCACGGAGGAGTCATCGACGATCAAGACGTGCTTGGTCACCGCCTGGCTCTGCACCTCTTCGTCGATGACGCCCGCGGAAATCGCTTCCGACGTGGGCGCGACCTCGGCGAGGATCTTCTCGACGTCGATGATTTCCACCAGCTGCTGATCCATCCGCGTGACCGCCGTCAGGTAATGGTCGCGGCCAGTGCCCTTGGGTGGTGGATGGATCTCTTCCCAGTTCATGTTGACGATGCGCTCGACCGAACGCACCAGAAAGCCCTGAACCTTGGTGTTGTACTCGGTGATGATCACGAAACTGGTTTTCAGATCACTCAGCGGCGCCCGGCCGGTGGCGATCGACAGATCGAGAATCGGGATGGTGCCGCCACGAATGTTGGCCACCCCGCGCACCACCGGGCTGGACTTGGGCATGATGGTGAGGTTCGGACACTGCAGGACCTCTTTCACCTTGAATACGTTGATACCGTATAGCTGCGGGCCTTCCAGGCGAAAAAGCAACAACTCCAAGCGGTTCTGTCCCACCAACTGAGTTCGCTGGTTAACCGAATCCATCAACCCGGCCATGCCCGGACTCCTTCTCGTCTAGTAACGCTCTCCCCGTTGAGCCTAGCAGGCGGCACGGGGCTTGCTTTGCATTGCTCATGAAGCAGACAACGTCATCATTCCGTCAGCTACTGGCAAAGTGCCTTACTCTTTTGCCCGTTGTACTCGCTTTGCCGATCCTCGGCTATAGCGCTACGGCGGCGGCCAGCTTTACCAGTGCTGAACAACTTATCGGCGCCACCGAGACCTTTCTTGAGGAAGCGGTCACCAATTATCTACAGCGTAGCGAAATCCACGGCCGCCATGAGATTCGTGTGAATCGCCTCGACCCTCGCCTGCGCCTGGCACTGTGCGACGTCCCGCTGACGACCACGCTCGAGAGTCCGGCACAGCCCCTGGGCCGGGTCACCACCCGCGTGCGCTGCGACGGCAGCGCCCCCTGGACCGTGTTCGTTCCCGCCGAAGTGCGCCTGTACCGCCATGTCGCCGTACTCACCCGCCCCCTCAAGCGCCTAAGCATAGTCAAGGCTTCCGACCTGAGCATGGCCGAGCGCGATATCGGCCAGCTTTCGCAGGGCTACCTGACGGACCCGGCGCAGGTCGTCGGCAAGAAATTGACGCGCCAGCTCAATGCCAATCAGGTCATTGCGCCCAGCCACCTGGAGGCGGCGGAAGTGATTCGCCGCGGCGACCAGGTCGTGATCAACGCCGTCGGCGCCAATTTCAGCGTGCGCATGCCCGGCGAAGCCCTGACGGACGGGGCTCCTGGCGAACAGATCAACATCCGCAACCTGCGCTCGCAGCGGGTCATCCGGGCCCGGGTCGTGGGTCCGGGCCAGGTCGAGGTCGCCATGTAGGCACGTTTCTTGTAGCGTAAAAGTCAGGCGATTCCCTACACTGTTCGACGACGCGATGAAATTAGTCCTAAAGTTTTCTCGGCAGTGGCCGAAAAGCATGGCAAGCGTCCACCATATCGTCCGAGGTTCTGCATCATGGTCATCGATTTCAACCGGCTGAATAATGCCAATACGTCCGCTACCACGGGACGTACCGGCGCGACTCAGGCTGGCAATCGCAGTGAATCGGCACAGCCGAGCAAAGCGCCTGTCACCGGTAGCGATGGACAAACCGACGCCAAGAGCGGCGAAACCGTGCAACTGAGTCGCGAGGCTCAGCAGCTGCAAGCAATCGGCGAGAAGCTGCGCGATCAGCCCATCGTCAACAAGGAGCGCGTGGCCCAGCTGAAACAGGCCATCGCTGACGGCAGCTATCAGGTCGACAGCAAACGCGTCGCCCAGAAACTGCTCGACTTCGAATCCCAGCGCTAGTCCCAGGGCTGCGCTGGGGGTGTTGGACGCCCGACCCCCAAGAGCCCGCCATGCAAGACACCGCCCTGCTAGACCTGTTCTCCCACGATATCGGCACGGCCGAGCAGTTGCTTGAGCTGATCGATAACGAATTCCAGGCCCTGACCGACCGCGATCTCGCCCGCCTCGACCGCCTGCTCGGTGACAAGCAACCGCTTCTCGCACTCCTCCAGCAGCACGGCAACGAGCGCAGTCGCCTGCTGCAGAGCGCCAACCTGAGCGCGGACCGCCAGGGGCTCGCCACGCTGGCCGCCCAGTCCGCCGTTGGTGATCAGTTGCTGGCGCGCAGCGAAGAGCTGTCCAAGCTGCTGCAACGCTGCCAGGATGGCAACACGCGCAACGGCCGACTGATCCGCGCCAACCAGGCGTCGGTCGGCAACATCCTCGGCATTCTGCGTGGCGGGGAAACGCCCGGGCTCTATGACAGCCGAGGCAGTGCCGCTAAAATCGCGCAGCAGAGACCGCTCAGCCAGGCTTGAGCGAATCACGCCAACAATAAAAGCACAGGGACATGCAGGCACTTCGCCAGTATGCTAGTGCCGTTGTAGTCCATGACTCGGAGAGTTCCGAACTGTGTCCAGTGCGTTCCACGACGAGAGCGGCCCCCAGCCGCCCAAGGTGCTCAAGACATCCGCAGAGATCATTGCCACCTTACGTCAATTGCAGCAGAACCATGATCCGCTGGTCATCCAGTTCAAAGGACGTGGCCAGCGTTTCCAGAGCTATCTCGTCGAGGTCGACCGCGACCGCGCGCGCGTGGCCCTGGACGAAATCATCCCGACCGACGGCGAGCGCTTCCTCAAGCAGGGCGAATCCTTCAACGTCGAAGCCTTTCGCGATGGCGTGCGCGTAGCCTGGAGCTGCGAGCATGACGTGCAGCTGGGCGAACTCGAAGGTGCGCCGTGCTACTGGGCGCCGCTGCCGCTGGAAGTCATCTATCACCAGCGCCGCAGTGCCTTCCGCGCCCAGCTGAAGCAGAGCGACCAGGTCAAGATCGTACTGACCGGCGACAAGCTGCGCGATGCGCTGCCCGGCCACCTGCTGGACATCTCCGCGACAGGCTGCAAGCTGCGCTTCGCAGGCAACCTGAGCGAGCAACTGAGCAACGGCCAGGTGCATGAGCGCCTGACCGCGCAGCTGCCATTCGGCTCGATGACCTGCGCAGTGGAACTGCGCCATGTGCAGTACGACGAAAAGCTCGACATGACCTTCGTCGGCACGCGCTTCTACCGCATGAGCGGCCTGGAGCAACGTCAGGTCGAGCGCTTCGTCTATCAGTTGCAGCGCGAGGCGCGTCGCACCGAAGGCGACGGCCCGTTCTGAATCCCGCGTGAGCCGCTGCCGGGACGCAGGCTACTGCCCGGCACGCTCGCCGCTCTCCTCGTTCTCGCCTGACACCTCAGGAGCTGGCTCCTGCTGCATCTGCTCCTGCACGGTCTGCTCGTCGACGCGCGGATCGAGCGCGGCAACCAGCGGTGAGCTGGCGACGTTGCCCGGCATCGCCATGTGCTGCAGCGGCGCATCGTCGACCTGATGCTGGTGGGTGACCACCTCGGGACGAATGCGCCAGATCAGGATCAGCGCGCAGAAACAGACGAACACGTAGAGCATATTGGCCCCGTAGAAACGCATCAGCACGCCCGCCAGCAGGGGTCCGATACAGGCGCCGACGCCGAAGGTGACCAGCAGCATCGCGGTCAGCGAGACCCGGCGTTCCGGTTCCACGTGGTCGTTGGCCAGCGCCACCGCCAACGGATACAGGCTGAACTGCATCAGGCTGACCAGAAAACCGACGCCGATCAGCAAGCCGAGGAACACCTGCGGCAACGCCGCCAGTGGCAGCGCGGCCAGCAGCAGAAACACCGCACAGCCTCGAATCAGGCGCACCCGGTCACGCCGGTCGGACAACCAGCCCAGCGGCCACTGCACCAGCAGCCCGGCGAGAATGCAGCTGCCCATGAACAGACCCACCTGCTCGGTGGAGAGCCCCATGCGCGTGGCATACAGCGGCGCGAGGCCGTAGAAGGAGCCGATCAGCAGCCCGGCCACCGAAATGGTCGTCAGCGACAACGGCACCCGGTCCAGGAAGAAGCGCAGCTCCAGCGGTGCCGGATGCAGCGGCGCCGGGTGCAGGCGCCGGGTCAGCGCAACCGGCACCAGGCACAGGGCGAAGCAGAGGGCGACCAGCATCAGCAGTTCCAGCCCCAGCGTCGGATGCACCACCAGCGTCAGCTGCCCGAGAATCAGCCCCATGTAGGACGCCGCCATGTAGCCGCTGAACACCAGGCCGCGCTGCTTGGCATCGGCCTGCTCGTTCAGCCAGCTCTCGATCACCATGTACTGGCACATCATGCCCAGGCCCACCAGCATGCGCAGGAACAGCCAGAACGGCAGCCACTCCACCAGGCCATGCCCCAGCACCGCCGCGGTGACCACACCGGCGCAGGCCACGTAGGCCCGAATGTGCCCGACCCGACCGATCAGTCGGTGGCCGAGCTTGCCCCCCAGCACCAGGCCGAAATAGTTGGCTGCCATCAACGCACCGACCCACAGACCATCCACCGTGTCGGCCAGGCGCAGGGCCAGGTAGGTACTGAGCAGACCGGAACCCAGCAGCATCAGCAGCGTGGCGAAGTACAGCGAACGGAATGACTTCCAGATCAGTCGCATTGACGGATAAAGCTCCTTGTACGCGGGTAGGCAAAAACAGCGTCAGGCTTGGCCAGCCAGAACACGACGCTCCCAGGGCGTTATTTCATCGTAGAAGCTGGTCAGCTCCATGGTCTTGCTGGCGATGTAGCCTTCGATGAATTCCGCACCGAACAGTTCGATTGCCAGCTCGCTTCGTTTCAGACGCTCGATGGCGGCGTGCATGGTACAGGGTAGCGTCAATTCTTCTGGCACCTCGAACTCCCCCTGAATCGCCGGGCTCGGCTGCAGCTCGCGTTCCAGGCCATGCAAGCCGGCGGCAAGGCTGGCAGCGAGCGCCAGGTAAGGGTTGGCATCGGCACCAGGCAGGCGATTTTCCACCCGTCGCGCCACCGGCGCACTGGCGGGAATGCGCAGCCCCGCCGCGCGGTTGTCCGCCGACCAGCAGGCATTGTTCGGTGAGGCATAGGGGTGGCACAGGCGCTGATAGGAGTTCACATGCGGCGCGAACAGCAGGGTGAAATCCGCCAACGCGGCCTGCTGGCCGGCGATGAAGTGATAAAAGGCCGCTGTCGCCTCGCCATTGTCGGCGCTGAAGATGTTGCGGCCACTGCCCTGCTCCACCACGCTCTGGTGGATGTGCATAGAGCTGCCGGGGGTGTGCGCCAAGGGCTTGGCCATGCACACCACGGACAAGCCGTGCTTGAAGCCGACCTCCTTGAGCAGATGCTTGAACAGGAAGGTCTGGTCAGCCAACTGCAGCGCATCGCCGTGCAGCAGGTTGATCTCGAACTGGCTCACGCCCATCTCGTGCATGAAGGTATCGCGCGGCAGGCCGAGCGCCTCCATGCAGCGGTAGACATCGGCGAAGAACGGCCGCAGGCCATTGCTGGAACTGACGCTGAACGCCGCGCCACCATCCTCACGGCGGCCATCGAGCCCCAGCGGCGGCTGGAATGGCTGCTGCGGATCGGGGTTGCCAGCGAAGACGAAGAACTCCAGCTCGGTGGCCACGACGGGTTGCCAGCCCTGCTCGGCATAACGCGCCAGCACGCGCTTGAGCAGGCCACGGGTGGACAGCCCGGAACTGCGCCCGTCCAGCTCATCCGCATCGCAGATCGCCAACGCGCGCGGCGGCTCGCTCCAGGGCAGACGATGGATCTGGCTCGGCTCGGCATTGAGCAGCAGGTCGCCGTCATCGCTGCCGTAGAAACGCGCCGCCGGGTAGCCGCCCATGATGCATTGCAGCAACACGCCGCGAGCCAGCTGCAGGCGACGGCCTTCGAGGAAGCCACTGGCGGTCATCACCTTGCCGCGCGGTACCCCGTTGAGGTCGGGGGTGACGCAGTCGATCTCATCGATCCCCTGCAGAAGGGTTTCCAGTGGGCGGCAGTTGGCAGTGCTCATCTTTATTGTCCTTGAATGACGCGAATACCGCCCGAGGGGCGGCGAGACGTACAAAATACGCATCGCATGTTCAATATTTCAAGCAGTGCAAGCTTATCGAGATGCGACACCGCCTTGCACTCCGTCGCCGAGATCGACCGCCCTGGCTAGAAGCCCATGAAGGCTGTGCTAGAGTCGCGCGCTATTTTTTCGGCCCTGGCTGAAAGTCCTCTCGCCCCGTCGCCCTGCTCGAGCAGCGTGCCCAGCAACCAGAGACCACCCGATGTCCCAAGCCCTCCACCCTGCCCTGCAGCTTCTCAACCGCATCAGCCTGGTGACGCAGATCGTCATCGGCCTGCTGGCAGGCATCGCCCTTGCCTACGTCGCTCCCCAGGCTGCGCTGTCCGTCGGCTTCATCGGCAATGTCTTCGTCTCCGCGCTGAAAGCAGTGGCGCCCATCCTGGTGTTCATCCTGGTGATGGCCTCCATCGCCAACCACCAGCACGGTCAGCAGACCCACATCCGCCCGATTCTGCTGATGTACCTGCTCGGCACCTTCAGCGCCGCACTGGTGGCCGTCATCGCCAGCTTCGCCTTCCCCTCGGCACTGGTGCTGAGCAGTCAGGCCGCCGAACTGTCGCCTCCCGGCGGGATCGGCGAAGTCCTCAAGACCCTGCTGATGAACCTGGTCGACAACCCGGTCAATGCGCTGCTCAGGGGCAACTTCATCGGCATCCTGGCCTGGGCCATCGGCCTGGGCTTCGCCTTCCGCCACGCCAGCGCCGGCAGCAAGCAAATGCTGGGGGACCTGTCCAACGGCGTCACCGCCATCGTCAAGCTGGTCATCCGCCTGGCCCCGCTGGGGATCTTCGGCCTGGTGGCCGCGACCCTGGCCGAATCCGGTTTCGACGCCCTGCTCGGCTACCTGCACCTGCTGGTGGTGCTAGTCGGCTGCATGCTCCTGGTCGCCCTGGTGGTCAACCCGGCGCTGGTGTACTGGAAGATCCGTCGCAACCCCTATCCGCTGGTCTTCACCTGCCTGCGCGAAAGCGGCCTGACCGCCTTCTTCACCCGCAGCTCGGCGGCCAACATTCCGGTCAACCTGCAACTGTGCCAGCGCCTGGGCCTGCACGAGGAGACCTACTCGGTGTCCATCCCGCTGGGCGCCACCATCAATATGGCCGGTGCCGCCATCACCATCAGCGTGCTGACCCTGGCCGCCGTGCATACGCTGAACATCGCGGTGGACCTGCCCACCGCCCTGCTGCTCAGCGTGCTGGCCTCGATCAGCGCCTGCGGCGCCTCGGGCGTGGCCGGCGGCTCGCTGCTGCTGATCCCGCTGGCCTGCAGCCTGTTCGGCATCCCCAATGACGTGGCCATGCAGGTCGTCGCCATCGGCTTCATCATCGGCATCGTCCAGGACTCGGCAGAAACCGCGCTGAACTCCTCCACCGATGCGCTGTTCACCGCTGCGGCGTGCATGGCGCAGGAAAAGCGCCAGGGCTGAAACGACAGATAGAAGGCTTGCGCGTGCAGGCCTTCTGTATTTCGGCTGGTGCCACACCTGGCACCGACAAAGGGAAAATTGATAACGATTAGCGTTTGAATTAGATTGACGCCTTTCGCAACCTACCGCGGACGGCTTCATGTTCGAATTGCAAAGCGTCAGTTACAGCATTCCTGAACGCACACTGCTGCACCCCCTAAACCTGCACATCGATGCCGGACGCATGGTCGGTCTGATCGGCCACAACGGCTCCGGCAAATCCACCCTGATCAAGTTACTCGCCCGCCAACAGGCACCCAGCGGCGGCCATATACTGCTCGACGGCAAGCCGCTGGCAAACTGGGGCCAGCGCGACTTCGCCCGTCAGGTGGCCTACTTGCCTCAGCAGTTGCCACAGACCGAGGGGCTTACCGTGCGTGAGCTGGTAGGTTTCGGTCGCTATCCCTGGCACGGCGCCCTTGGCCGCCTGGGTAGTGAAGACCGCACGCACATCCAACGCGCCATGGACCTGACCGATACCGGCATCTTTGCCGATCGCCTGGTCGACCATCTGTCCGGGGGGGAGCGCCAGCGCGTCTGGCTGGCCATGTTGCTGGCGCAGAACACCCGTTACCTGTTGCTCGACGAACCCACCTCAGCGCTGGACATCGCCCACCAGGTGGAGGTGCTCTCACGCGTCCACGACCTCAGCCGTGAGTTGGGCCTGGGCGTGCTGGTGGTGCTGCACGACGTCAATATGGCTGCGCGCTATTGCGATCACATGTTGGCCCTGCACAGTGGTCGCCTGCTGGCGCAAGGCAACCCGGCCGAGTTGATGCGCGGCGAGACCCTGGAGCGTATCTACGGCGTACCCATGGGGATAATGACCAATCCTGCGGACGGATCACCGATCAGCTACTTGCAATGAGCAAAGGCTAGCGATCATCGGTATAAGGTAGAGGCTGATCCAGCAAGGGGCAGTTATCGCAATGCTCGAGGTTCTCGAGGCGATAACGAATGCAACACACCCTACGCTGGCGCCAGAGACCGTCGGGACGCAGCTCCTGACTTACCTGCAGATACCGAATCGGCCTGAACAGGGGGTTGCGAACACCATCGGCGCATCGCTCCTGTTCCATCAGCTCATGGCCATGAACCAATAACGACGAGGGCAAGACCTTGCCCATTTCACCGACGAACCACTCCAGGTAGTTACCGGCGTTGCTCCAGAGCACCTTGGGTGACAGCCTTGCCTCCGTCGCCAGTATCTGGATAAACGCTTGCAGATGCCCGGTCAGCTCGGCGAAGCGCTGAAAGGCATCAGCCGGTGGAACAGCAAAGGGTTCACCATCGTCGGGTAACTTGAAGGCCTGTGGCAGCCCCTGCTCGTCCAACACCACCTCAATCGCATCGAGCGCCAACGGTAAACGACGTCCCAACACCAGCGCGGCAGCGACCACTGGAGGAATCAGCCGAACCAGATAGTGCTTGGACCACTGCGAGGCCAGTGCTCGGCGGTCCTGCCCGACATGCAAGGGGTCGAACCGCTGCAGTAGCGCATCGAGCTGAGCCGTATGCAGGAGTTGGCGCACCGGCAGCGACGGGCGCGGGTCTTCAAAGGTAGTCAGCACGTCGCGATAACTCGCGAACTCGCCAAAAAACAGTGGAGCAAGAGCTGCGATCATCGCCCCCCCTTGCGAATTCGGGAGAACCAACTCAGCACAATCGGCATCGCTCGAAGAAACGCTCGCGACTCTGCACCATCAACGCAGCGCGCTTGTGCGGAAAATCGAATTCCTTCTCCTGCCAGAAGCCGAGACGCTGCATATGGCCAATCATCCGCCGATTGTCGGCACGCGGCTCAGCGACGATGCGCTGGGTACGCGGTTCATCCAGCAGCAGATAATGCACCAGAGCCGATAGCCAGCTTTCCACCTTGTGCGGCCCGCGATGATCCTCCTCGCCAACCAGCATGTGAATGCCGCGGTCGTAGTCAGCGGCAGCGTAGAAAGGCGCTATGCGGTCCTCCTTGGCCCAGTAAGCTTCAAAATAGGCGAACGGCTGATCGTCAAAACACCCGATCATCGTCAACACATGCGGATCGGCCGCCAGACGCTCGAGATAGTCGCGGTGCTGATCGAGGCTACCCTGTTCCTGCCAGAACTCAGCTACTCGAGGGTGGTTCTGCCAGCGATTGAAGCGCTCCAGGTCGACTTCGATGTCAAGCGTACGCAGCGAAATCCAACTGCCCAGACGAAAGTCGAAGCGTCGATACAGTTCGCCGGCGGGCTTCGGCGAGCGTTGCGGATGACGCCGCCCATCGCTGAGCACGAAGCGCTGCGGATAGCTTTCGCTGGCCGCCCCGCTCCGCCAGGGCATCGGCAATTGCCAGAACATCGAACGCTGCACCTGCCAGAGGCCGCCCATCTCAGGGCTGAGCAGCCCCTGCTGCACCAGCTCAGCAGGACAATCGTCGAGCCTCAGCAGCAGTCGTTGGCAGGCTGGATCGATGGCGAACGCCTGATAAGAGAAAGCCCAGAGTGCAAGCGGCATATCACGCCCTTGCAACCACCAAACCTCGTCCTGACGCTCGGCGCGCAGCAGCGGCTGCCCATCCAGCAACAAGGTCAGCTCATCCGCACCACCATCGACCAGAAGCACGCGCCCATCGGGCAAGGGCAGAGAAACACCGGTCATGAATACAACCTCGAAAACCTGAAGACGAATGGCAAATGAAGATATTTAGTCGAACTCACTCAGGCGCTTTCCAGCGCCCGAGCTTGAGTCGTAGCGGCTGCTGGCATGCGCTCGAACAGCGAATGGGCGATCTCCTCAGCGCGCATCGGCAGTACCGACAGCAAGGTGTCGCTCAGCCCATGACTGCTCTGACTGAACCCCTGTAGATACACGCCAGCCCGCAGCTGCGCGTCAGCACGCACACGGTAGTCGCGCTCGACCTGGAAATCGCCCAGGTATTTCTGCAGCGGCGCCAGCAACTCGCGGTGAGAACTGCGCTCATAACCGGTGGCGAGGATCACCGCATCGTAACGTTTGCTCTCAATATCACCGGTGGCACTATCGCGCAGCGCCAACTCGATCCCCTCATCGCTGGCACGGGCGCTTTCAACCGTGCGCCGGCACAGGAAACCATGACGCGCCTGCTTGGCCACTTTCTGCCGATAGAAGATGCCGTAGATACGCTCGATCAGATCCAGATCGACCACCGAGTAATTGGTGTTGTGGTACTCATGAATCAGCTTTTCGCGCTCGGCCTCAGGCTCGTTGAACACCAGATCGGTATAGCCGGGGGTGAATATCTCATTGACGAATGGGCTGTCGTCAGCCGGCTTCAGCACCGCCGCACGCAGGATCATGTCCACCTGCACCGACGGATAACTGTCGTTGAGGTCGATGAAAGCCTCCGCCGCGCTCTGCCCACCACCAACCACGGCGATGCGCATCGGCTGGTGACGATTACAGGGCTGGCTGGCCATGCGTTCCAGATACTGGGCATGATGGAAGACCCTTGTATCGTCACGCAGATGGGTGAAGGCAGACGGAATCCGCGGAGTCCCTCCGGTACTGAGAACAATGGAGCGCGCCAGGCGGAAGCGCTCGGCACCCTGACTGTCGACAGAGATCACCCGTAACTGCTCGATACCCTGAGCACCATGCACCGGCTCGACGCGAACCACCGACTCGCCGTAGGCGCACTGATCGGCAAATTGCTGAGCGACCCAACGCAGGTAGTCGTTGTACTCCAGCCGGCATGGGTAGAAGGTGCCAAGATTGATGAAATCCACCAGGCGTCCCTGCGCGTGCAGGTAGTTGACGAAGCTGTAGGGACTACTGGGATTACGCAGAGTGACCAGATCCTTGAGGAAGGAAATCTGTAGTTCACTCTGGCTCACCAGGGTATTGCCGTGCCAGCGGTAATCCTGCTGACGATCGAGGAACAACGCATTGTAAGCGCGCCCTTCCCGCTCACCCTGCTCCTGCAGAGCAATAGCCAATGCCAAATTGGAGGGGCCGAAGCCGATGCCGAGCACGTCGTAGGTCGGAACAATCAACTGAGTCATGATGCCTGTGTCCTTTAGCCGTTTGCCATGAACAAGCCATGGGCCTGCCTGGGAGAGTCCGCTCGCTCAGCCTTGCGGCCTGAGGATGCGGTCTTGAAGAAGAAGACGAGGCAGAAACTCAGAAATTTATAATAATTCTCATTACTAACGCTTCATCAACGGCCTACTCTCACCTCGCCCACCGGCGCAGACGCATGCGGCAATGCTTCATGGCGTTGACGATGTGCTTCTCCACCATGTCGCGAGAGATGCCTATGATCTCGGCGATCTCGGCATGAGAACAGCCCTCTACCTTGCGCATCAGGAATGCCTGGCGACAAACCGGTGGCAGTTCGTCCAACGCCCTCTTCAGCAGGCGCAACTGCTGCGCCTGGCAGGCCTGAACCTGTGGATCACAGGTGTCGTCGAGCTCTTCATGCCCCAGAGTCTCGAGCGGCTCGTCGGCGCGCACCTGCGCCCGCCGGTATCGGTCGACACTCAGGTTGATCGCGGTACGAAAAAGAAACGCGCGCGGCTGCTCGATGGCAGCCAAGGACTTACGCTCGAGCAGGCGCAAGACGCTTTCCTGAGCCACATCTGCAGCCGCCTGGCGATCACCAAGCGTACGACTGAGGTAACGGACCAATTCTTGGTAATGGTGTATCACGACACTCTCTAAGCCCCCGAAGGAACCGCCCCGTGCAGGTTCCTGATGTGTCACGACAACAGACACTTGCTGACAGCCCCGGTCAGCGATACTTATAATCACTCGCATTTTGTGCAAATGAAAGCCTCGCAAAAGCCTGGGACGCCCGAATGATCGAGCCGCAATCCACCGACGAAGACGAGCGCCTCAGCGCCGAGGCGGCATACTGGTGCGCGCGTCTGCATGACATGGACTGCACTGCCGAGGAGCGCCAGGCCTTCGCTCGCTGGATAGCCACTACCCCCGACCACCAGCACGAGTACGACGCCATGCTGGCGATCTGGCGGCTGGCCGATCAACTACACCCAACCCACGCCTCCACGCCCAGCAACACGACAACTCGCCCTCGCCGCCAACGAACCCCCTGGCGCGCGACCAGGATTGCTGCTGCCGCCATGCTGGGAGGAGTGACTATCTGGATGGGCGGCTGGGCGGCAGGCCTGCTGCCAGCGCAGGTTGGTTACTACGCAGCTCAGGAAGCCCCGCGCAAGGTCATCCTGGCAGACGGCTCGCACGCTCAACTGAACAGCGACAGCAGACTGATCTTCGCCATCTTTCGCGACCACCGCAGTGCCTGGCTCAGTAGCGGTAGCGAAGGCTACTTCGAAGTCACTCACGACATAGAACAGCCTTTCAGCGTACTGACCGACAATGGCCAGGTGCGCGTCACTGGCACCCGTTTCAATGTCTGGACAGACGAACGACAGATGCTGGTCAGCCTGCTTGAAGGAGCCGTGATCGTCAGCCCGCCGAATGGCGCCCAGGCTGGCCAGGCGCAACTTTCGCCAGGCATGCAGGCACGCTACAGCAAAGGGAGCAACCAGATCGACGTGGAACAGGCAAGCACCACCAACGCCATTGCCTGGACCGAAGGCAAACTGGTGCTGGATGATCTGACACTGAGCGCCGCTCTGCCACTGATCAATCGCTACCTTGAACAGCCGGCTCGCCTCGGCGACGCAGCCAGCGGCAACCTGCGAATAGGTGGGGTCTACCGTACCGACGACCTCAAGGCGCTGGTCGAATCGCTGCCAACCGTGCTGCCCATCGAAGTCAGGCGTGACGATAACGGTGGCCTGGTACTGAAGAGCCGCTACGCCTCACTCTAGCCGGGCACGCCATGCGCACGGGGAGAACGATGCCGGACCTGCAGCAGAAGCGAAGCTCCTGCAAGACACTTATCCAGGGTTTTCTTTGAGTTTTCTCTCGCCTTATCCGTCTTAACAGGAACGATTCGGGTTTGCAGTCATTTCGATTGCAACCGCGTCGCCCCGTTTTCCGGCGCAGCTCTGCGCCGAGCCTCAGGACTGGATGATGCAGACACCTCCGCAAAGTACGTTCCGCGAACTCCTCCGGCTGTTACGCCCGTTCGCGCCACAACTCGCCGCCGCAACCCTGTTGGGCATTCTTGGCGGCGCCAGCATCACGGCACTGCTGGCCACCATCAACTACAGCCTGCATTCCGATGACGGCATGCACAGCGCCTTGCTGTTGGGTTTCGCCGGGCTCTGCCTGTTGGCCCTGGTGGGCTCTATCGTGTCCGACATCGGCACCAACTATGTCGGTCAACACGTTATCGCGCGCCTGCGCAAGGATCTGGGCAGCAAGATCATCTCGGCACCGATCGACCAGATCGAACGCTACCGCAGCCATCGCTTGATTCCGGTGCTGACCCACGACATAGACACCATCAGCGATTTCGCTTTCGCCTTCGCCCCACTGGCAGTGTCACTCACCGTCACCCTTGGCTGCCTGGGCTATCTGGCCTCGCTTTCGCTACCCATGTTTCTCACCACCGCCCTGGCTATCGTCATCGGCAGCGCCATTCAGTACGTGGCGCGCAGCAAGGGTATCCGCGGCTTCTTCCAGGCCCGTGACGCCGAAGATGATCTGCAGAAGCACTATCGCGCCATGGCCGAGGGTGCCAAGGAACTGCGCATCAGCCGCCCGCGCCGCTTTCAGCATTACAGCGAGCGCCTGCAGGGCACAGCCGAACGCATCTGCGACATCCAGATCCGCTCGATCAATCTGTTCGTCATCGCCAAGGGCTTCGGTTCGACCCTGTTCTTCATCGTCATCGGCGTGGCCCTGGCTTACCAGAGTTTCTGGCCGAGCACCGACAAGGCGACACTGAGCGGCTTCATCCTGGTGCTGCTGTACATGAAGGGGCCACTGGAGCATCTGGTTGGTCAGCTGCCCATCGTCAGCCGCGCTCAGGTGGCCTTCCGCCGCATCGCCGAGCTGTCGCAGCGTTTCTCCTCGCCAGAACCCAATCTGCTTTTGAGTGACGACGGCCGCAGCGCACCGCCCATGCGAGGCATCGAGCTGCGCGGCCTGCACTACCGATACCCCACCGAAGACGGCGGAGAAGGCTTTGGCGTCGGCCCGGTAGATCTGCAGATCCGTCCCGGTGAGATCCTCTTCATCGCTGGCGAGAACGGCTGCGGCAAAACCACGCTGATCAAGCTGCTGCTGGGACTCTATGTGCCCAAGGGAGGCACGTTGCAACTCAACGGCGAGCCGGTGACAGACGCCAATCGCGATGATTATCGCCAACTGTTCACCACCATCTTCGCCGACTACTTCCTGTTCGAGGATCTGCTCAAGGGCAGCCAGGACATACCCGCCGAAGCCAACCGCTACCTGGAACGCCTGGAGATCGCCCACAAGGTCAGTCTGGACGACCACAACTACTCGACCACCGACCTTTCCACGGGCCAGCGCAAACGCCTGGCGCTGGTGCAAGCCTGGCTGGAGAAACGCCCAGTGCTGGTGTTCGACGAGTGGGCCGCCGATCAGGACCCCGAATTCCGCCGCATCTTCTATACCGAGCTGCTGCCAGAGCTTCGGGCTCAGGGCCGCACCTTGATAGTGATCTCCCACGACGACCGCTACTTCCACGTAGCCGACCGCCTGCTGCAAATGGCCTCCGGACGAATCGTTTCACTACAGGAACAGCATCGAGGCACCACTGAGCCTGCTGCGGAGAGCTCCGCCGTCGGGTAAGGCACCAGCAAAGCACGAGTGTGAAATTTCTTTTCCGGTTTCTTCTCACTCGCGCGTCTTAAAGCAAATCATTCTAATTACAACCAACGCTAAACAGATAATTCAGGAGTACAGCAGTGCGCTCATCCAGCTCTTTCTCTCCGTCCGCGAACACACTCAAACCTCTGGCTCGCCTGGTGCGCGCCACAGCGTTCGGCCTGGCACTTGGGGCTTCTGCACCGCTGCTGGCCGAGCCCGTACGCATCGACCTGCCGGCACAACCGCTGGCCTCGGCACTGACCAGTCTGGGGGAGCAGACCGAGCTGCAGATCCTGTTCAACCCGGCCCAACTCAGCCGCCTGCGTAGCAATGCCGTCACTGGCGAAATGGAGGCTCTGCAGGCACTCGATGCCCTGCTCGAAGGCACCGGCGTGCGTTATCAACTCGACGGTAACCGCGTCAGCCTGTTCACCAGCGCGGGCGACAGTGCCCTGGCCCTGCCCGAGCAGGTAATCGAAGGGCGTAGCGAAGGACAGAGCAGTTTCGTACCCAAAACCAGCAACAGCGCCAGCAAAACCAATACCTCAATTCTCGAGATACCCCAGTCGGTATCGGTGATCACCCGCGCCCAGCTCGAAGCCCAGGGTGCACAGAGCGTTACCGAAGCGCTGCGCTATGTGCCGGGGGTCAAGGTGGAGACATATGGCCTCGACCCGAAAGGCTACGACTGGCTGTTCATTCGCGGTTTCAACGGCCAGAGCACCAGCGATTACCTCAACGGCCTGCGTCAGCAGAACAACGACTACGCCCTGTTTCGCAGCGAGCCCTATGCACTCGAAAGAGTCGATGTGGTTCGCGGCCCCGCCTCGACACTGTTCGGTCAGGGTGATGCTGGCGGGGTGATCAACCGGGTGAGCAAGAAGCCTACCGCCAACCAGACCAACGAGATTCAGCTCACTGCCGGCAGTCATGACCGTCGCCAGGGTCAGTTCGATGTGGGTGGCGCACTCGACGAGCAGAGCCAGTTTCTCTACCGCGTCGTCGGCCTCTACCGCGAAGCCAATACACAGGTGGAGTATGACGATGGTCATGAGCTGGAAGACGATCGCCAGTACATCGCACCGTCCTTCACCTGGGCGCCGAACGAGGACACCAGCCTGACCCTGCTCACCGACTTCCTGCGTGATCGCAACGGCGGCAGCCTGTTCGTCTACACCAAGCCTAATGGTCACACCACCGATACACTGCTGGGCGACCACAGCTTCAACCGCTTCGACCAGGATCAGTACAACCTCGGCTACGAGTTCCGCCACCGTTTCAACGATGCGCTGGAATTCCGTCAGAACCTGCGCTACGGCCAGGTAGATCTGACCTTCAACAACCTGCTGCCGGCACTGATCGATACCGCGAGCGGTACCGTGTTCCGTGTAGCTGACCGTCGCCAGCAGCACCTCAATACCTTCGCGGTGGACAACCAGTTGCAGGCCGACTTCAACACCGGCTCAATCCGCCACACGCTGCTGACCGGCATCGACTACAGCTGGCAGGACGCCGATATCAAGTTCTACCGCAACATGCCGTTGGGCGCCGGAGGCGTGACACCACCGCTGAACGTGAACAACCCTATCTATGGCCAGCCGATTCAAACACCCAATGCAGGCAACTCGCAGACTCGAGCTGATTACGACCAAACCATCGAACAACTCGGTGCCTACGTCCAGGATCAGATCCACTTCGACGACCACTGGCTGCTGACCCTCGGCGGCCGTCACGACCGCGTGCGTAACGACTTCGATAACAACATTCCCAACAGTCAATCCACCAACCAGAAAGACGACGCTTTCACCGGCCGCGTAGGTCTGACCTACGTCACCGACTTCGGCTTGGCGCCCTATATCAGCTACGCCGAATCCTTCGCGCCCAACAGCGGGGTCAGCAGTCAGGGCAGCACCTTCGATCCCAGCGAAGCCGAGCAGTGGGAAGTGGGGGTGAAGTACCAGCCGCATGACGACCTGCTGCTGACCCTGGCCGCCTACGACCTGACCAAAACCAATATTCTTACCGCCGAGCGGAATAGCAGTGGGGCAACTACCGGTTTCAACGTCGCGGAAGGTGAGCAGCGTTCGCGCGGCATCGAGGCCGAGGCTCGTCTCAAACTGGGCGAGCACTGGGATATCCTCGGTTCGTACACCTACACCAAGGCACAGATCACCCGCAGCAACGACGGCAATCAGGGCAACCGGCCAGCCAACGTGCCAGAGCACATGGCTTCTGCCTGGGTGAACTACAACTTCAGCGATGGCTCGCTGCGGGGCCTGACCCTGGGCGCGGGTGCCCGCTACGTCGGCTCGATGTATGGCAATAACGCCAATACCTTCGGGGCCGACAGCTACACCCTGTTCGATGCGTCCGCCAGCTACAAACTGACACCACAGGTCACGCTGGCCGTATACGCGCAAAACCTGTTGAACGAGGACTACACCGCCACCTGCGACGCGGCCACCAGTTGCTACCTCGGCCTGGAACGCAACCTGATGACCAGCGTCAAGTACAGCTGGTAACCAGGTGCAAAGCCCGGCACCGCCAATGGCGCTGCCGGGCTTTTGCTTGCTGACTGATCAGGCTCCTGCGGGAGCCTTGCGCGTATCTGGAGAAATACTTGCCTGCCTCGACGAACCTCCCCCACCGCCGCCTGAAACGCCGCCAATTGCTTCAGGCCATCGCCATCGGCGGATTGGCCCTCGGCTGTGGCTTGCCATTGCGAGCGGAGCCCCTGCAGCGCGTGGTCGCCATCAACTGGGCCGCGGCAGAAACCCTGCTGACGCTCGGCGTGGAACCACTGGCCATTTCCGACGTCGGCTACTACCGACGGCGAATGCCCGATCCAGCACTGCCGCAGACCGTGCGCGACATAGGCCCCTACTGGGAGCCCAATCTCGAATTGCTGCACCAGTTGAACCCGCAACTGATCCTCAGCGATGCCCTGCCCAACAGCGTATTACGTACGCTCGGTGATATCGCACCGACCGAGGTGGTGAACATTTTCCCAACCGACAAAGGTGTCTGGAACAGTGCCAGCGCTTTCATGCGCCAGTTGTCCGAGCGGCTGCACCTGAGTGACCGCGCCGACGTTTATCTGCAAGCCGCAGAGCAACGCCTGGAGACGCTACGCAACCGTATGGCGCTAAGCCCACGACCTGCGATTTACATCGCCGTGCTCAACCAGGATGGCCGCCACGCCACTGTCTACGGCCAGCACAGCATGGCCCAGGACGTGCTCGAACGACTGGGGCTGCGCAATGCCTGGAGTGGCCCGAGCAATGCCATGGGCTTCAGCCTCACCGGTATCGAGCGCCTCAGCGAACAACCCGATGCCCATCTGCTGTACATCGAAATTCCTACGACGTCGGCGCGCCTGCAGAGCCTGCGTCAGCCCAATGCCTTGTGGAACAACCTGCCAGCAGTGCGCCGCCATCAAACTCAACCGCTGGGCAAATTCTATCCCTATGGCGGCGTGGCCTCGTACCTCAGCCTGGCCGAGCGCATTGCCGACTATCTGGACAGCCAAGAGGTGCAGCATGGCTGAGTCTCTGAGACTTCCCATGCGCCCGCCTCGGCATAGCCTGGGCTCGGCGCTGTGCACCCTGCTTATCGCCATACTGGCAGCACTGCTGGTATGGCGTGGGCTCAACGGTCTGCTCCCGCACGAACTGTGGTGGCAGGCGCTGTGGTCACCGGATCTGGACAGCCCCAATCAGGTACTGCTGCATTTCAGCTTCGCGCCACGCCTGCTGGTCAGTCTGATGGTTGGCGCAGCCCTCGGCCTGGCCGGCACCCTGTTCCAGCAGATTCTGCGCAATCCGCTGGCCGAACCGGTGACCCTGGGCGTCGCGGCCGGCGCCAACCTCGCCCTGTCGGTCACCACCATCTGGGCACCGACGCTGCTGATCCATGGCCTGGAAATCGTGACGCTGGCTGGGGCCGGCCTGGCTACCCTGGCCCTGTTCAGCTTCGCCTGGGGCCGCCATTTGTCGCCGTTGCGTTTCATCCTGACCGGCATGGTGATCAGCCTCTACTGCAACGCGTTGAACGCCCTGCTGGTACTGTTCAACCACGACTACCTGATTGATCTGCTGCTGTGGCAGGCCGGCTCGATCAACCAGAGCGGCTGGGATGGCGTGCTCTACCTGGCGCCACGTCTGGCCGTCGCAGCCACGCTGGCGGTGCTGCTGATACGCCCGCTGGCAGCGCTCGGCCTGGAAGACCAGAGCGCGGCCAGCATCGGCGTGTCGCTGCGCGCCACCCGTGGCTTTGGCCTGCTGGTCGCTGTGGCGCTGAGTGCCTTCGTCACCAGCGTGGTCGGCATCATCGGTTTCATCGGACTCGCCGCGCCTGCCATCGCGCGCATGACCGGCGCTCGCACCCTGCGCCAACGGTTGCTGTGGGCGCCTCTGCTCGGTGCCGCGCTGCTGTGCCTGGTGGATCAGTGCGCACGCGAGCTGTCGCGCCTGGTCGGCGAAGTACCGGCCGGCATCCTCACTGCGGTGTTCAGCGTGCCGCTGCTACTCTGGCTGCTGGCGCGCCAGCGCAGCGGCGGTATCCAGCCGCACAGAACGAGCCTGGGACGACCAACGGAGCATCCGTGGCGGCCAATTCTGCTGGTTGCCGGGTTGCTGATCATGCTGCTGATACCTGCCGTGTTTTTGGCCAAAGGGCTGTACGGATGGCAGTGGGCCGAGCTTGGCGAGCTGCACTGGCGGTTGCCGCGCGTGTTCGGTGCACTGGCCGCCGGCGCCATGCTGGCCATGGCCGGCCTGTTGGTGCAACGCCTGACCGGTAACCCCATGGCCAGCCCGGAGGTGTTGGGTGCCAGCTCAGGTGCGGCGCTGGGCGTGCTGGTGCTGTTCCTGCTGGTACCGCAGCCGCAGGCGCTGATGCTGCCGGCAGCCAGCCTTGGCGCCTTGCTGACCCTCGCAGTTCTGCTCTGGTTCGCCTGGCGCAGCGCCTTCAGCCCGGAGCGTTTGCTGCTCACCGGCGTGTGCCTGACCACCCTGATGGGCGCGCTGAGCACCCTGTTGATGGCCAGTGGTGACCCACGCATGACCGCGCTGATGAGCTGGATGACCGGTTCGACCTATCAGGTCGATGCCAATGCTGCCACGACCGCCGTGATCCTGACCGTGCTGCTGGGCGCCGCTGCGTTACTACTGGCACGCCCACTCGATCTGCTCGGCCTGGGTAACGGTACGGCGGCAGCACTCGGCCTGCGCCTGCGCGCCAGTCATCTGGGGATCCTGCTGCTGGCCGCACTGCTCACCGCCGCTGCCACCCTGATGGTCGGTCCCCTGAGCTTCGTCGGCTTGATCGCACCGCATATCGCCCGCCATCTCGGCGTACACCGTGCGCTACCGCAGCTCCTGCTAAGCGCTGGCGCCGGTGCACTGATCATGCTGTTGGCCGACTGGCTGGGGCGGAACCTGGCTTATCCATGGCCGGTTTCCGCCGGGCTGCTGGCCGCGTTCATTGGCTGTCCATACTTCCTTTGGCTGATGCAGCGCGAACGCCGTGGTTAGCACATCGTCAACGACTGGTGCGCACAGCGCACCAGTTTCTCCTTGATCGATACGCCCTACCAGTAGCGTCGCAGAAACGCTGCCGCCTGCTCGTAGTGCTCCAGCACCTCCGGCACCAGCCCGGCCATGCGCAGGAAGTCATGGGTCATGCCACGGCATAGCCGGCTCTGCACGACCACACCCTGCTCGCGCAGATGCTCGGCATAAGCCAGGCCCTCATCCAGCAAAGGGTCGAACTCGGCGATCAGCAGAAGAGCCGGCGCACTGCCACGCAATTGCCCCTCGGCCAGCAACGGCGAGCAACGCCAGTCACGGCGCTGCGCCGGCTGTTCTGCATAGTGCTGGTAGAACCAGGCCAGTGTCGCACTCTCCAGCAGATGCCCTTCGGCAAACAGCTCCTGGGATTCACTGGTCTGGCGGGCGTCCACCGCCGGATAGAACAGCAGTTGCGCGCAGGGCTTTGCCTCCTGCGTGGCAGCCAGCTCGGCACAAACCACGCTGGCCAGGGTCGCGCCAGCACTGTCCCCCCCCAGGGCCACACGTGCCGGGTCCAGCCCCAGCGCCAAACCGCCTTCTTGCAGCCAGTCCCAGGTATCGCGCACGTCCTCCAGGGCAGCGGGAAAGGGATGTTCCGGCGCCAGCCGATAGTCCAGCGCCAATACCGCGCACTGCGCGCTGATGGTCAATTGCCGACAGACCGCATCGTGCGAGTCCAGGCTGCCGATGCAATAACCGCCGCCATGCAGATAGATCAGCACTGGCAGCGCCACACCGGCCTGCTCCGGCCGATACAGCCTTGCCGCCAGGTGACCATGGCGCACCTGCGGCGAGACTTGCTCCACAGTACAGGGCGGAGCGAATGGTGGCAGGCTGCGAGAAGCGGCCTCGAACTCGGCACGCGCCTGTGCCACCGGCAACTCATGGGGAGCCGGCCGCCCTGCCCGCCGGCCCTCGTCGACCATATCGAGATAGGCGGCGATTTCCGCGTGCAGCTCGCCAGGTACATTAGAAAGGGCAACACTCATAGCGCGAACGTCTCCTGCGCGGTCTGTGCGCAACAATGATCGATGACTGCCAGCAACTCCTCCTCGAAAGACGCCATGAAGCGCTCGATGCTGGAAGGACGAAACACCTGCCGACTGAACAGACAGCGCAGCGCCAACTCACCGTCGTGCACCTGGCCGACGATCTCCAGCCAGTTGTTCAGCGGCGCGCTCGCGGCATAGGCATCACCGGGCCGCTCATCGAGCAGGCTGAACAGGGCTTCGCCGTCAGCGCTCTGATCGAGCTGGCCCAGGTAGTTGAAAGTGACGCGCGGCTGCGCCTGTGCTGCCAGCCTGCTGCGCATCTGGCCATCGGCCAGATAACGCAACACACCGTAGCCGATCCCCTTGTTCGGCACCGCACGCAGGCGTTGGCGCAGCGCCGTGATGGCCTGGCCATAATCGCCCTCGCCAGCCTCCAGACGCACCGGGAACAGGCTGGTGAACCAGCCCAGGGTGCGGCTGTGGTCGAGGCCATCGAACAGATCCTCACGACCGTGCCCCTCCAACCCGACCAGCACCGCATGCTGCCCACTCCAGCCACACAGTGCGCGACCGAGGGCCGCCAGCAGCAGATCGTTGATCTGCGTGCGATAGGCTTGCGGTGCGACTTTGAGTAGCCGCGTGGTAGTGGTTCGATGCAGGCGCAGACTGATCTGCTCACGCAATGCCACCTGAGCACGACCGCGAGGGTTGTCGCGCGGTGGCTCGCCCAGCCCCTCGCTGGCAGTCTGCTGCAGCCAGTACGGCAGCTCCTCGCGCACGCTTGGCTGACAGGCGTAGGCCCTGAGACTTTGCGCCCAGTCTCGATAACTGCAGGAAGACGGCGGCAGATCCGGCGCTTCACCGCGCTGCAATGTTCCATAAAGCCGGTGCAGATCCTCCAGCAGAACCCGCCAGGACACACCGTCCACCCCCAGGTGATGGATCACCAGCAACAGTCGACAGCTGCCATCGGCCAACTGGCTGTAGACAGCCCGCAGCAAACGCCCCTGACCGATATCCAGGCTGCGCTGTGCACTGTTGGCCAGTGCCAGCGCCTCGTCGGCATCTCCCGGTTGCTGATGCCAGAGCAGCGGGTTGGTCTCCAGCCCCAGTTCATCGAGATTGCAGTAACGCTGCCGCCACTGGCCGTCATCGTCCCTGGCGAAGGCCAGGCGCAGGCTGCCATGCTCGGCCAGCAGTAAGCGCAGCGCCTGCTCCAGGAGGCTTGCGTCCAGCGGTCGATGGCAAGCCAGCAGCAGGGCCTGGTTGAAATGGTCGGGCTCAGGCAGATGCTGGTCGAACAGCCACTGCTGGATCGGCAACAGGCTGAAGTGCTCTCCGTCCTCGACCGCCTCCGTCACCAGCGTTGGCGTGGACGCGCTGGCCTGCTGCGGGCGCTCCAGCAAAGCCGCGATACTCTGGTACTGCAACAGGTCGCGTAAACGCAGCTCCAGGCCAAGTCCCTCGGCCTGACGGGCACGCGACACCACCTGCAGGCTGAGAATCGAGTCGCCCCCCAGGTCGAAGAAGTTATCGTGGATACCCACCTGCTCGACCTGCAGTACCTGCGCCCAGATATCCGCCAGGATACGCTCGGCTTCATTGCGTGGAGCGACATACCCCGTGCCCTGCCAGCTCGGCTCTGGCAGCGCCTTGCGGTCGATCTTGCCTGCCGGTGACAACGGTATGCGCTCGAGTCTGAGGATCTGTGCCGGCACCATGTAGTCCGGTAGCTGCGCCCGCAGATCGCTGCGCAACGTGTCGCCATCGACCTCACCGACCACGTAGCCGATCAGTTGCTTGCCGCTGGCGCCTTCGCGAGCCACCACCACCGCTTCGCGCACCTGCGCGTGGGCCTGCAGGCGCGCCTCAATCTCGCCGAGCTCGATACGGAAACCGCGGATTTTCACCTGATGGTCGATACGCCCCACGTACTCGACGACGCCATCGGCGCGTCCGCGCACCAGATCGCCACTGCGATACAGACGCGCGCCCGGCTCACCGAAGGGGTCGGCAACGAACCGCTCGGCGGTCAGTCCCGGTCGCTGGTGATAACCGCGTGCCAGCAACTCACCGCCGATATACAGCTCGCCGGCCACGCCGAGCGGCACCGGGCGTAGCTGCGGGTCGAGGATGTACAGCCGGCGCGCGCCGACCGCCTGGCCGATGGGGGCATAGGCTGCCTGACAACGGGTGCTCGCATCGGCCTTCCACAGCAGCGGTGTGACCACGGTTTCGGTCGGCCCGTAACCGTTGATCAGGTGTTCGGCCTTGAGGGTACGGCGCGCCAGCTCGAAGGCGGCTTCAGGCACTGCATCGCCACCGAAGCAATAGATGCGCATGCTCGGCACATGGCCAAGCTGCGCGGCCTGATCGGCCAGCTGCAACAGGTAAGCCGGCGGGAAGGCAGCGACCGTGACCTGGTGCTCGCGCAGCTGCGCCAGGGTCTGCTCGGCGCTCCACAACGCCTCCCCACGGATCAACAGACTGCCGCCATGGCTGAGGGTAGTGAGCCAGCGCTCATGGGCTCCGTCGAAGGCGAACGACATGAAGATCAGTTCGCGATCGTCCGCCGTCATGGCGTAACGCTCGCCGATGGCGCGGCAGTGCGCGGCGATCTGCCCATGCGCCACGGCCACGCCCTTGGGCTGGCCGGTGGAACCCGAGGTGTAGATCAGATACGCCAGGTTGCCAGGCTGCACGTTCACTTGGGGCAGCTCGCAGGATTCGGCGGATAGATTGAGCCCGTCCAGTTCCAGGCAGACCACACCCTCGGGGACGGGCAGACGCTCACGCAGGCGGCTGTCGGTCAGCAACAAGGTGATGCCCGCATCCTGCATCTGGAACGCCAGACGCTCACGCGGGTAGTCGGCGTCCAGCGGCACGTAGGCGCCTCCCGCCTTGAGCACGGCGAGCAACGCCAGCGGCAGCTCGACACCACGTGGCAAGGCCACACCCACACGCACTTCGGGGCCAACGCCGAACGCAAGCAGGCGCCGGGCCAGGCGGTTGGAGTCCAGTTCCAGACGCTGACGGTCAAGGCTGACGGTCTCGTCGACAAGCACAGTTTCCTGCGGCCGCTCGCGGTTGTATCGGGCGATGGCCAGGTGCAGCGGTTCGAATGCCGCCGGCAGCGGTGCCTGACCATGCAAGCGCAGCTGCGCCTCGTGCTCGAATGCGCTCAGGCAATCGAGATCGCCGAGACATAGCTCGCCCCCCTGCAGCATGGCGGCGAGAATCTGCTCGAAGTTGGCGCGGATACGCAGTACCGCGTCCTCATGGAAATGGCTGCGCAGGTACTGATATTCGATCTCCAGCCCCTCGCCCAGGCGCACGGCCAGGTCCATCGGCACGCTGGTCACATCCTTGGACGCCAGCTCACCGAAGCGCGGCCCATCGCCACCACCGCGCCGCAACGCCTGGTCCACCGGGTAGTTCTCGAACACGATGATGCTGTCGAACAGCGCCTGACCGCCATGGCCCGCCCAGCGCTGGATGTCGTACAACGGCGTGTGCTCGAATTCGCGCACCTCCAGGTTGTACGCCTGGATCTCCCGTAGCCAGTCGCCAAGGCCAGCATCCAGCGCCGGCGCCTGCACCACTGGCAAGGTGTTGATGAACAGCCCCAGCAGCGTCTCGGCGCCCGCCAGGCTGGTGGGTCGCCCGGCGACGGTGGCGCCGAAGGTTACCCGCTGTTTGCCAGTGTAGCGTTGCAAAAGTAGTAACCAGGCGCCCTGCAACAGGGTATTCAGGGTCACCCGCTGCTGCCGGGCAAAGACCCGCAAGCGCTCGGTCTCTGCCGCGTCGTAATGACTGTAGGTCACGCCATGGCCACTGCCTGCAGCCGGACGCGGCAAGCTGTCAGCAAGCAAGCAGGGCTCGTCCAGCCCGGCCAGGCGTTGTCGCCAGAATGCTTCGGCAGCGTCGCCATCCTGACGCTGCAGCCAGGCGATGTAATCGGCGTAGCGTGCGACGGGTGCTGGCAGACGCTCGCCGGCATAGACCTGCAGCACTTCCTTGATCAGTTGCGCGCCGCTCCAGCCATCGGTGACCAGGTGGTGCATGGTCCACACCAGCTGCCAGCGCCCCTCGCCCAGGGCCAGCAGGCTCATACGCTGCAACGGCGGTCGGGCCAGATCGAACCCTGCAGCGCGATCACGCTCGGCAAAGGCGATGACATCCGTCTCACCCTCGATCACCCGTACTTCTGTCGGTACCTGGCGCTGTACCACTTGCAATGGCTGGCGCAGCCCGCCCTGCCAGAGAAAACCGCTGCGCAGCGTTTCGTGGCGCGCCACCACATGCGCCCAGGCCGCCTGCAAACGCGCCGGATCGAGCTGCTCGACCGCCACGCTGATCTGGTTCACATAGAGCCCTGAGCCCGGGTTATCGAGGGCATGGAACAGCATGCCCTGCTGCATGGGTGATAGCGGGTAGATATCTTCGATGACGGCGGCGGGCAAGTCGATGGCATCGAGCTGCTCCTGATCGAGACCAGCCAGAGGGAAGTCAGTCGGCGTCACGCCACCCGCGTCCGGTGTCAGGCAATGGGCGATCAGTACGCGCAACTCGTTCAGGTAGCGCTGCGCCAGTTGCATGATCGGCGCCTCGTCGAACATCGCGCGGCTGAACGTGAAGCGCAGGCCCAGGCGCGCACCGAGCACCTGACCATCGATGCTCAGCCAGTTGCCCAACGGCGCCTCAGCATCGCGGTTCGGCCCGGCGTTTTCGCCGGCCAGACGCAACAGGGCATCAGCGGCGAAGCTGGCATCGAATTGGCCCAGGTAGTTGAAGGTCACCCGTGGCTCGTGCAGCTCTTCCAGGCCCTGGCCGAGGTGGCGCAGCAGGCCATAGCCGAGTCCCCCACGCGGCACCGCACGCAGTTGCTCCTTGACCGCCTTGATCGCCGCGCCTGGTTCGCCCTCTGCACGTAAACGGAGCGGGTAGAGGCTGGTGAACCAACCCAGGGTACGGCTCAGGTCGATATCGTCGAACAATGTCTCGCGGCCATGGCCTTCCAGCAACACAGCGGCACTGCTCTGCCCGCTCCAAGCACACAGGGCACGAACCAGTGCAGTCAGCAGCAGATCGTTGACCTGGGTGCGATAAGCAGCTGGAGCCTGTTGCAGCAGGGCACGCGTTTCGCCCTCGTCCAGTTCCAGGCGCAGGGTGTGGGCATGACGCTCGGTCAGGCTGGCATCGGTGCGAGCGCCTGGCAGGCTCGGCGCCTTGACCTCTAGCTGGGCACGCCAGTAATCCTGCTCGGAGGTCAGCTCGGGACTGGCGGCAAGCTCGACCAGACGCTGCGCCCAGCGCTTGAACGAACTGCTGCGCGGCGCCAGGGGCTGTCCCTCGTAATGCGCCTGCAGATCCTCCAACAACACCCGCCAGGACACACCATCGATGACCAAGTGATGGACGACCAACAGCAAGCGCTGGCTGCCGTCAGCCATGCTGACCAGCATGGCGCGCAGCAGCGGGCCGCACGCCAGGTCGAGGCTACGCTGTGCGACGGCGCAATGATGCTCCAGTTCACTGGCATCGGCCGCTTCACGCAGCCAGAGCACGTCGGCATCCACCAGTTCCGCATGCACGGCATGGCTACCATCGGCAGCGAAGCGCAAGCGCAGGGCATCGTGATGCGTCTGCAACGCCGCCAGGGTTTCGCTCAGACGCCGCGCGTCCAACGCTTCGCGGCAGTGCAGCAGTACAGCCTGGTTCCAATGGGCGCGCTGCGGCATGGGAGTGGCGAAGAACAATCGCTGGATCGGCAGCAACGGCGTCTCGCCCTGCTCCGGCCCCTGCTCGGCCTCGCTTACCGCCTCACGAACGACAGAGGCCAGGGCGCGTAGGCTCTGGTGCTGGAACATGTCCTTGGGGGTCAGTTGCAAACCAGCTTGGCGGGCACGGCTGACCACCTGGATGGAAACGATGGAGTCGCCACCCAGCTCGAAGAAACTGTCCTCACGCCCCACCTGGGCCACGCCCAGCACGTTTTGCCAGATATCGGCCAGTAGCCTCTCATGCGCCGTTTCTGGCGCCTGGTAATCCGCCTGAACGGTGCTGAACTCCGGCACCGGCAAAGCCTTGCGATCGAGCTTGCCATTCGGCGACAGCGGCATGGCCTCAAGCACCAGGATGCGCGCCGGCACCATGAACTCCGGCAATTGCCCAGCCAGCGCCTGGCGCAACGCCTCGCCGTCGCAACCAGCCACGGCATAGCCCACCAGCTGCTTGCCCTGCGCTGTGTCACGCGCCACCACCACCGCCTCTTCCACCTGCGGATGTGCCTGCAGACGGGCTTCGATCTCACCCAACTCGATGCGCAGGCCACGGATTTTCACCTGATGGTCGATACGTCCGACGTACTCGATGGCTCCGTCCGCCCGCCAGCGCGCCAGGTCGCCGGTGCGATACAGCCGCCCACCTGCACCGAACGGATCGGCGACGAAGCGCTCGGCGGTCAGCCCTGGTCTTGCGTGATAACCCCGCGCCAGACCAACGCCGCCGATGTAGAGCTCGCCCGCCACACCCTGCGGCACCGGCTCCAGCCAGGGGTCGAGGATGTACAGCCGCAGGTTGTCGATGGGCCGGCCGATGGGCACGATGTGCCGTTCGTTTTCCTCGTCGCACGCCCAGTAGCTGACGTCGATGGCCGCCTCGGTGGGACCATAGAGGTTGTGCAGCTTGGCGCGGTGGCGCTGACGGAACTGCTGTTGCAGCTCGTAGGGCAACGCCTCGCCACTGCACATCACCTGCGTGAGTGAAGGGCAGTGTTCCAGCTCGCCCGAGGCGACGAACGCCTGCAACATCGAAGGTACGAAGTGCAGCAC